>JGI20214J51088_10000294_pt1 | contig 36089 bp, 30 predicted proteins | sample WetSurMetagenome_FD_51088 | JGI IMG/M metagenome (IMG submission 51088) | reverse complement strand
AAAAAAAAAGGGAAGATCAGAACCGTTTTTTAAAGAAAAGGATCTGGTCGATGATCTTGTAGTGGTCGCCGTTAAAGTAATTGGCAGTCACTTCGATGCGGTCATCGCCGGTCGTTGTGCCCTGGAATGTCTCGGCTTGCATGATCTGCGTAAAGGTCTTCGTCCTTGTCAGGATTTGGCCGTCAGAGCGGGTAAGACGGATGAAGGTGTCCCGGACCCCGTACTTCCCGGCACCCCCGGTGAAGGTGACGGTCACGACACCCGTAATCGGATCGCGTTCTGCCTGGTACGTGACGAGGAGAGCGGTCGGCGGTACCTGGGTCGGATCCGTAACAAAAGAAACACTTCCACCGGGTGTCGTGGAAGGGGTCGATCCTGGTGCGGAGGATGGGGCAGGGGAGGAACCTGTTGCCCCGGGGACTACTGGCAGGGGAATGGAACCCTGCGAGCCTGCGGCAGTCCCCGAAATCATCGGTAAAACCACAAAATAAACAGCAGCGGCAAGAAGCGCGAGGACTACGACCCCGGCAATGATCCATGTCTGTTTCGGGAGCGGGGGTTTTGGAGTTCCTCCTCCGATTTTTTCTGTTCCTGCTTTAACCGGGACGGGTGCAGGTGCGGTCGTTGCAGGTGCATTCGTTTGGGGTTCCTTTACCGCTTCCACCGTTTGCACGGAAGCCCGCGGGTCAGCTGCGGATTCTTCTGCCAGTGCTTCGATCTTCGCACCACAGGATTCGCAGAACTTCATGCCGGGCACAACAGTGCTCCCGCATTTCTGGCATATCTTTGCATTTTCAGTCATTCAAACACGCCACACACCATAGGATTGATTTCGTTCAGTCTTATAGGTTGATCCTTGTTAAGCCCCGATTCCAGAGGATTTCATAAAAAAATGGCGGAGTTTTCAGCTGATCTTTGCCCCGCAGTTGTTGCAGAATTTTTTGCCCTCGCTGACAGGGGTTCCGCACTGGGGACAGAATTTCCTGACGGAAGCCGCAGAAGGTTTTTCGGGAGCGGAAACGGCCGGGGATTGTACGGGGATGGTAATTATCTCGGGATCGGAAAGGATTTTTCTCACCAGATCCAGCAGTTCAGCGGCCGCGATGCATTTGACGATGACTTCCTGGTCATGTCCTTCGAGATAGAGCACATCATTCACGCCCGCCTGGAGTGACAGGAACGTGCCGCCCCACATCGTGGTTGTCTGATCGAGTTTTCCTGTTTCTGCAACGACAAAACTATCGATGATCGGGAACCTGCTGGTTATCGTATAGAGGGCCTCGCTGAGCGAGTACGAATTGCCTTTCCTGACGACGATTCCCTTGCCCGCCAGGCTTGCCAGTCCGCTCTCGACCAGTACGGGAGTCGGTGTTTCTTCGAGGAAGATCCTCGACTGCAGGACGAATTCGAGCGACTGGAACGTATTTTTCGGATTTTTGACCTTCTCCACAATGGCAGGGAGATCAAAAGCAGCATTGGCAGGATCCGCACCATCTGCAAGCCCGTGAAGAAGGGCTCCTCGTTCAAGGTCCATCAGTGCGAAAAGAGCAATGGCTTCGGGCCGGGTGAATTCGCCATTGAATGTCGTGCTCGAAAGAATGCTGCGGCCTATGTACTGATCGATAAGCGCGAGTGCCTGATCAACTGCCGGAGGGTCTTCTACGATGAGGTTGTTTCCACTGTGGAGCACGGAAACCGGGCCCGAGGCATCGGTCGGGAAGTAGACGATGAATTCCAGGAGATTTGCCCCGGCGCTGAATTTCAGGCGGGCAAAACTCCGGGTGCGTGCAAGTATATCGACAGCATGCTGGTATTCCCCTTTAATCTTCCCGGATGCATCCGTAATACCTGTTGCACGGAGCCGTTTCATCACATCCCCGGTCATCTGCCTGCCAGTCCCGTTCAAAAGGGAAAGCGGACTTTTTTCACCGGGTTGCAGTGACCCGAGCGCTTCAAGAAGATCTTCATCGATGGTGAAACTGGTTTTTTCATTCATTGTTTATCCCTCTGTTCTTTGTGGTTCTTCTTCAAATTATTCAACAAATCCGTCACTTGCCGATAACGTTCTCTTTTATTGCATCGGTGGCATAACCGGGTACAAATCCTTTAACCCATCCCTTTCCGGCATTGCCGAGGGCCCGGGTAGCGATCTCGGTTTTTGGGGAACTGAATATTCTGATTGCCAGTGGATCCGGGTTCACTTTAATCTCCTTGTTCAGCCAGTTGATAACCTGCCCGGTTTTTCCACTTTCACCAAGGTACTCCCCCGCTTTTCCAAAGCCCTTATCAACAAGGGCATCGCCGGCAAGGTCCACACCCGCCTTGAGTGCCCCCTTGGCTATGTGCTTCCCGTAATTCCCCCCTTCAGCCATGCCTTCCCCCAACCCTTCTCCAAGGTTTGTTCCGACCTTGTAGACCTTGGCAATAGTCTTGCCGGCTGGCCCGGTGACCTGGCTTAAGACATCGATGCTCTTGTCACAACCCCATTTCACCCACTCCAGCTTGCTGACAACACTGTCAAGATAGCTCCCGTATTCCGACCATCCGGCCGCTTCATCAGCAGCTGCATCTCTCTGCCTGCCAATAATATCGCGGCGTTTCTGCTGATCGGGGGTAAGGATTTTCTTGCCCGTAACCGGATCGATCCCCTGGGACAGGGCTTTCAGTTTCTTTGCCGCGTCGATCGCTGCCTGCGCTGCTGCAGATTCTGCCTCGGACTTTGCCTTCCATGCAGCAATTTCTGCATCTTTGGCCCTCTGGTCTGCAAGGAACTTATCATAATCCGGATCGTACCAGGTACCTTCGTCCGTAAGCCAGTGTCCGTCGGCCTGGAGCACTGCTGTCCGGGTAACACCCCGCCCGTCAACGAATGTAGTCTTATCCCCGACAAACGGTCCCTGCGGGGGGGCCGGCGGTTCAGGGGGCTGGACCCCGGTTGCTGCCCCGGTGGCACCCTGGAGGAGGGTCTGGGCAATAATCGGTCCGTTGATGAGGACGGACAGGATCGTTGCAATAAGACCTGCCATCACCTCGGCGTACCCGTCCGTCCTCAGGCAGTCCTGGGCATTGAGGATATCGCTTGTGCAGTCATCTGCAAGGACCGGAGCAACCAGGGCAGAACAGATCATGATAGTGAAAATGATCATGGCTGTCCCGGCAACCGACGCCGCCTTCCCGGATCTTCCTGGTCCTGCCTGGGGATCCCGCGTGATAGCATATGCCGCGAGGGTCCCGACAAGAATATTTGCCTGCATCAGCGGATACTGGCTGATATTGAAGATGTTGTAAAGGATCCAGGCGGTGAGAAACGGCGTGGCGATACCAAGGCCGATAAGAATGATCCGCGATATCTTTTTCCGGTGGGGCTGGAGGGGCAGGAGGACCTGGTCGATGTCGGCCCGGAACCAGACAAGTGCAACCGGAATGCCAATCATGAGAAGGGGTGTGATGAGATCGAACCCTTCCCTGCCACTGCGGATACCCCCGTACAGGAACCAGAGGAAAGCTCCCGCCACTCCCCCCAGTATGGAGAGGAGGTCCCACCATTTCTGGGGGCGTTTTGCAAGCGGGACATCCTTCGACATCTTCTTGAACTCATCGACCGTCATCAGGGACGACTTGAATTCAGTGAAGTCCTTCGCTGACTTCGGGGGGATACCTGTACCCTTTCCCGATCCGGCTATCCCGGGGGGCGTTGCAGGCTGCCATGCCGAACCTGTCCAGAATATCCAGCCGTTTCCCGAAGGATCCGGTTGCCAGACCGTTCCACGGGGATCGGTAACCTGCATCCCGTTTACAGCCCGGGCATACTGGTCGGGGGCCAGGTTTCCTGCATTGAGCTGGCCGGTCAGTTGTTTCCTTCGCTCCTCTGCTTCGTCAAAATTCATGGGATCATCCTTTATTCCCGTTACTGGTTGTCCAGAATAATTCACAGTGGTATTCAAACGTATTTCAGCATAGTGAAAACATTAAAAAATAGTACCTGTTTTATTAAAGTTACAAGCCCAATGACCCCGGTTCGATCCTCGAGAGCCCGTGGTTTGTACCGAGCCAGAATGTCCCGTCCGGGTCCTGGGCCATCACCTTAACCTCGTATCCGGCCAGCCCGTCCTTTTCAGTCAGTATCTTCCATGACCCGGGTGTCCCGACCGCAATGCCGTCATATTCTGAACCTATCCACATCCTCCCGGACATGTCCTGATACACGGACCTGGTCGATTCGCCGGCAAGGCCGTCCGCCCGGGTAAGACCGATCCAGTTTTTCCCGTCAAAGCGGGCTGCACCTCCCATCCGCGAGTATCCCGTAGCAACCCAGACAGAACCGTTCTTATCCGCAGTAATCGCCCGGACCGCCGGATGAGGCAGGCCATTGCTCACCGTGAACGGCGTCCAGGTTGTTCCCGACAGCCGGTACAAAGCGCCATGGGCCGGTGAACCGCACCCTGCCCAGAGATCCCCATTATTGTCCTCGTACAGTACATCAGCCGATGCAAGGGATCCCGGGCTGTTGAGAAGACTCTGCCATTCCCTGCCGTTAAAAGAATAAACCTCCCCGTCGGTCCCGATGATAATGGCCCCATCGCGCCGCTCTGCAAGACTCAGTACTTTTATGAACGGGACTCCCGGGGCCGGGGCCACCACATCCCACGATCCCTGCCGGTAGCATGCAAGACCTCCGTCATGACCTACCCATATCCATCCCTGCCTGTCCTGCAGGATCTGGCGTACATAGCCGAAGGCAGGAGCATTTCCCGGCGGTTTCCGTCCTGCCCCGGAGAGGCGATCGACCAGGATAACGCCATCTTTCCCGCCGGTCCAGACCGTATCATTCACGATGACCAGGGTCGAGACCTCTCCCGGGGGACGGATAATGGTCCAGCCCGGGGGAGTTCCCTGTACCTGCATGACCCCTGTCATGGTCTGCAGGACCACAATGACCAGTGCAATAATGAGGATGCCGCATGCTAACTGGAGGGCACTCCGGGTATAGGTCTGGATCTTCTTCAGAGGCATGGGGGGCCGGTCACTGTTCAATCCTTCCGTCCCTGAACCGGATGATGGTACTGGCAACGACCCGTGCTTCGTATTCATCATGGGTGACGTAAATCATGGTCGACTGTGCCGATGCAACCGAATCGGTTATAAGACCGAGAAGATCGTCACGGAGCTCCCGGTCGAGATTGGTCAGTGGTTCGTCGAAGAGAAGGATGGAAGGTCGCGGTGCGAGAGCCCTGGCGAGCGCTGCCCTGCGGGCTTCACCCCCGGAAATCTCATCAGGATACCGCTCCCGGAGATGACGTATCTTCATCCTCGTAAGGAGGTCCTCAAGGCGATCTGTCTGCTGATTTTCCGGCAGATCCTCAAGCCCAAAGAGGATATTTTCCGCAATGGTCATATGGGGCCAGAGTGCTGCCGTCTGGAAGACAAAACCTGTTGACCGTTCCGACGGCGGCAGGCAATACTCAGGGCTGCTGACAAGAATGCCGTTCTCGGTGATCGAACCGGCATCCGGTTTCTCCAGACCTGCTATAAGGCGGAGCAGCGTCGTCTTACCACTTCCCGACGGCCCGAGAATCGCGACCCGTGCACAATCGGGAATCACCAGGGATACCGCATCCACTGCCCTGTGGTTGCCGAGAATTTTAGTGATCTCTCTGAGTTCGATCATGGTACCGTATCTCCGCTTTGCCGGGGTGCTTCACGGAAGTTCCGGTACACTGACCGGAGGACAACAAGGGAAACGATGCTTCCGGCAAGGGTAAGCAGAGTTACCATCAGGCATAACCCCGCAACATCAGCGGATGCTCCATAATGGAGATAATTGTAGATCCTCATGGTTATTGTAGCATGCCCCGGTGGTGCGACAATCAGGGTCGCCCCGAGTTCCGCCATTGTCAGGGCACCGAGGATGCCCGCAGAAACGACCAGGCCGGGTGCATACAGGGGAATGTAAACCCGGGTCAGGGAAGACAGGGGGTTTTTCGAAAAGACCGATGCAGCATCGAAAAGGAGCGGATCGATCATCCTGATCTGGACGAAGAGTACAATCGCTGCGAGGGGTGAAAATTTTATCACGGCAACTGCTGCGGGAAAGACCAGGGCTGCTGGTCCCCCGGAAAGTCCTGCCAGGTTAAGGAGCGGTAGTATCCCGATGCCGATAAGTGGTGCGGGGATTGCCAGGGGGATGAGAACAATTACCCATGCAAGGGCACCACGGGTCCCGGGTTTTTTCAGTGCATGCCCTCCGGCCAGTGCAAGGGGTAATGAGATAAGGATGGCCAGGATAACCGTGAGCAGGGTGTAGGAAAATTCGGCCCTTGCCATGAAGACGGAGGATAAGAACGCGGCCATGCTGCCGGTGGCAAGAACGAGGCCGGAAAAAAGGACAAGTATCTGGATGAGGATGATGAATGCTGCCCCGGTCTGGAGCGCAAGGAACCATTCCGGGTAGACCTTCTCCTCACGGTGGTCTTCAAAAAAAAGGCGGGAAGGTATCTGGGCGAGCGTGCGGATTCCGGACCTGCAGGTGACCATTACCCCGAATGTTACGAGGAGCAGGGGCAGAGCAAACAGGAATGCCGTGGCTGCGCTATTGGTCGCGCTGAACTGGGCAAAGATATCGAGCGCATATACATCGGCACTGAAAAGTGACGGGACCGAGTAATCCGTGCAGGAGATGAGAAACAGGAACCCGAATGCAGCACCGAGAGCCGGGGCGGCGAGCGGGAGAATGATCCGCCGGAAGACTGTCATATCAGGGCAGACAAGGCGGGCTGCATCGACAAGCCGGCTGTCCACCGAAGCAAACGCCATCCAGGAGAGGAAGACTGCGATCGGGACAAGAGCCATCAGCTCGACCCAGAAACTGACCAGCCAGCCGGATACCGGAACCCAGGGGATAATCCCGTTGAGAACGACAAAAACCTCCGACCAGGTCAGGGCATGAATGTAAGGCGGGACAGCCGCAAGCGAGACCATGATAATAAAAATGCCGAAAAGGGTTTTTTGAGGAATCCTGGAGAGGCCCGAGACAAAAACCGTCCCGATAAGGATCCCGCAACCGGCAACAGCTGCGGCAAGTCCGATACTTGCGGCAAGAAGACCTGACCGGCGTGGTGAGAGCAGGAGCGCTGCCGGAATATCCACAGAGCCTGCCAGAACGGCATGGGCCAGATCGATACCAAGACCCACGAGCGGGAGAAGGAGTATGAGAAAAAAAACCATGGTCAGCACCCTCCCCCCGGGATTTTGCCTCATGGACCCTGGCAGGTTACACCGGGAAAATAAGGGAGAGGTCATAGGGTGTCCGGGAGTACGTTATCGGATAAAAACCTCGATAAGGTCTTTTTGTGCCGGCTGAAGGGCCGAATAGGTCTCCTCATACGAGACGGGGATCGGTTTTATCCCGCTGCTGTTGATACACGCAGCACCGGAGAGATCGCGGGAAGGGATCTGGATCCACCCGGAGGCAACCATGGCAGATTCGCGTTTCTTATCGAGCAGGTAATCCATGAAAATGGTCCCTTCTGCTGCGTGTTGTGAACGGTTGATGAGGGCAACAGTGTTCGGGATTACCACCGCCCCCATCTCCCCGGGCCCCTGGTCCGGGATGATAATCGTAACATTACTGCCTCTCTCAACTGCACCGCAGGCATCGTCGGTATCGGTCAGGCCAAAGGCAAGCTGCCCGTCTGCAACCATATCCCGTACTACAGAATTCCCGTCCACAACACGGACATGGCGGTTATTTATTGACGTGAAAAATGCATGGGTCTGCTCCGGTCCCAGGTAACTGTAGAGGGCAGCCGCATGGGTTGCGGATGTCCCGAACATCGGGTAGGCTATGCCAACTGACGGGCCCGGGTATTTTTGATCGAGCATGTCGTACACCGAGTGAGGGTACTGTCCGGGGGTGAGACGGTCCGTGTTGACGAGGAAGACCCGGGCGCGCCCGCCAAAACCGGTCCAGAAATTTTCCGGATCCTTGTATCGGGAGGGAATATCTGTGGCGGAAGGGGACGTGTAGGATGAGAGAATACCTTCGTTTTTCAGGACAATGGTCTGGCTGAACTCGCCACTCCAGAACACGTCAGCCTGCGGGCGGTCTTTTTCAGCGATCAGGCGGTTGACGAGTCCGGTAGTCTTGGTTGCCTCGACATCATACACGGCGAGGACCCGGATTCCGGTCTCGTTTTCGAAGTCAAGAAAGATCGGTTCCGAATAGACCTGATCAACAGACGTATACACAACGACGACTCTCTTCCCCCCGTCCGACTGCAGGGCGAGCAGGGCAATGGCGATGATCCCGACAAGAACGATGCCTGCAAGAAGAATGGTGATATTTTTACCTGCCATAAAAAATTTCCCGTTATCCTGCAGGAATATCTTTTTTGAAATTTTAATAAAACCTATGATCTGTCATTCTAAGACGAGGTTCCCGTCCGGCGGGAGCAATTCTGTCATGTCCGGGAAGCGAACACGGTCAGGTCTCCATCCGCACCATTATCAGGTGCTGTTGACCATCATATTTCCGGAACAACAGGAATTTTCCCATGAAAATCGCGGTTACCGGAAAGGGCGGTGTCGGCAAAACGTTTATTGCCGGCGGCCTTGCTGCACGCTTTGCCCGTCAGGGCAACCGGGTCATAGCCATCGACGCTGATCCTTCCCCGAACCTCGCCATGACGCTCGGATTGTCTCCTGAAGAAACGGGATCCATCGTCCCGATCGCGGAGAACGAGGAACTGATACGGCTGAAAACCGGTACACCCTATGCCGGGGTATTCCGTCTCACATTTACTGTCGATGACATCATCGGAAAGTTCGCAGTCAGGACACCATCCGGGCCGCATCTCATGGTCATGGGGACCGTGCGTTCCATGGGGTCCGGCTGTACATGCCCGGCCCATTCAGTCATAAAAGCCCTCCTCCGCCACCTTATGGTCGAAAGAGATGAGGTGGTCATTCTTGATATGGAAGCCGGCATCGAGCACCTGGGACGCGGGACTGCAGAACACGTGGATGCGATGCTGGTCGTTACGGACGCCAACAGGAAATCCCTGGAGATAGCCCGGAATATCTTCCGGATGGCTGCAGATTCCGGAATCGCCGGGGTCAGTCTTGTGGGAAACAGGGTCACCGGGCCTGAACAGGAACGGATTATCCGCACATTTGCCGAAATGAACGGAATTCCGGTGATCGCTATGGTGCCGTTCGACCAGGGGGTTATGGACAATGGGATCAGCGGCGCTCCGCTCAGGGAAGATGGTTCCCCGGCCCTCCGAAAAATCGCCCTCCTTGCTGAAAAGTTCGGGGTGCCGGTGCGTTAACGGGAAGAACAAAAAAATTCCAGGGACATGAAATGACGAAAACAATCGTGACCATGGGACGTGGGGGGACAGGAAAGACGAGTTTTGTGGCCCTGATGGCCCGGTACCTGATCGAACGAGGGGAAACCCCTGTCCTCCTTGTCGATGCAGACCCTGACCAGAACCTTGCAGAAATGCTGGGTGTGGATCTCGAACAGGCCGGTAAAAAAACCATAGCAGAGTTGCTCACCGACACATTCATCGCATCGGGGGGCACCCTGAGCGGTATTGCCCCGTCAAAGCGGATCGAGAACCGCCTCTGGGAGCAGGGACTGTATGAGGGCGGAAATTTCGACCTGGTCGCGGTCGGGACAAAATGGGTTGAAGGGTGTTACTGCCTCCCGGATGCTGCCCTGAAAAGCGCCCTTGGCACGATAACCCGCCAGTACCGGTATATCCTCATCGATTCACCGGGGGGTCTTGAACACCTCAACCGAAAGATTGCGAGCGATGTTGACATTATCTTTGACGTCCTGGGGCCTTCCAGCAAATCGTTTGCCCACGTTCTTCGGGCGCACCGCGTGATCCAGGAAGTCGGCATACGGTACGGTCGTTTCATCATTCTCGCGGGTTATGCATTTCCTGCTGACCTCCTTGATCGGGTTGAGGCAGAGACCGCTCTCCCGTGCGGAGGAAAGATTGAGCGGGACGCATGGGTCGCAGACCGGGTCATGGCCGGGGAATCGCTGATCGACGTTCCCCAAGAGTCGCCTGCATACCTGTCCATTTCCGAAATCCTCGATAATGTCCTTTCGTAAATCCCGTTTTTCGCCTCCCGTGTTCTCGGGTTACGGGGTGGCCCCGGAATGAACGATAAAAATGTGAGTATTCCGGTAGACAGTCCTCCGAATCTGACCCGTCTTTCAAACACCCATTCCTCCTTCGGTCCTTCTTTGAATCGAAAAATGCTGGTACTTCGGGTGTACGTTTATTTCGGGGGAACCCTCCCTTTCCTTGGTAAAACTACCATATTCTGGTCTCCCGGGAGATCCTGAAAAGGCAAAATCATTTTTCGACCGTTCCCAAGTTTTTTCCGGGTTTCGTTTTGTCCTCCCCGCAATGATATCCCGAGGATAGTACCTCTTCGATAACCTTATCTGACTCATCCCTCAATGTATAACTGAAACGGTCTTTGGTGATTTCATGAGCAGGAAGAGTGTCAATCTGACGATCGGGGAATTAAAATCCGATATTGCACACTTCCGGGATGTCAGTATATCGATCGGTGCCGTACACCAGGAACGATGGCTTGAACCCATGGGACCGACACCATTCCCTTCGCTTACGACGCTCCGTTCCTGGGATCATAAACTGCTCGGGCGGTACAAACCATTTTATCTCCCCTTCTGTGATCTCTGCTGCCTCTGCACCTATGGCAAATGCGACCTCACTCAATCAAAACGGGGAGCGTGCGGTATTACCATGGCGGCTCAACAGTCCCGCATGGTCCTTATCGCTGCCTGTATCGGAGCTGCAACGCATACCGGCCACGCGAGGGAACTCCTCACGTATCTCACCGGAAAATATGGACGGGACCACCCGATTAATGTCGGCGATACGGGCGTTGAGGTAGAGGCGCCGGTAACCCGCCTCGTCTGCGGGATCAAACCAGAAACGCTCGGGGACCTTGAACCCGCCCTGGATTATTGTGAAAACCAGCTGACCCAGCTCCTCGCGGTTACCCACACCGGCCAGGAAGGCAATAACCTGGATTTTGAATCCAAGGTGTTTCATGCCGGTATGATCGACCACGTGGGGATGGAGGTCGCCGATATTGCCCAGATCTCCGCAATGGGATACCCGAAAGCAGACCCGGAATCTGCCCTGGCCGATCTCGGTCTCGGCACGGTAGACAAGAAGAAACCGGTCATCCTGGTGGTCGGCCATAATGTCTCCCCCTCGGCAGGTATTATTGACTATCTCAGGAACAAGGGGAACCTTTCTGACGTTGAAGTAACCGGCATCTGCTGTACGGCGCTGGACATGACCCGGTACTCTCCCAGGGCAAAAATTGTCGGTCCAATATCCTGGCAGCTCCGGTATATCCGGAGCGGTGTTCCCGATGTTATCGTGATTGACGAACAGTGCGTCCGGGCAGATACCCTCCAGGAAGCGGCCAAAGTGAAGGCCCCGCTCATTGCTACCAGCGAGAAGAACTGCCTTGGCCTTCCTGACAGGACCGAAGATGACGTTGAGGCGATCGTTGCAGGTTTTGTCGACGGTACTGTTCCGGGAGCCCTCATCCTTGATCCGGAAAAGGTCGGGGCAGTTGCCGTCCTGACTGCGATGGCGATGGCGCCAAAACGGAAAAAGCAGGGAACGGAACCTTCGAAAGAAGAACTTGTCCGCCTTGCCAAGAAGTGCACCCAGTGCATGCTCTGCCGGCGGGCATGCCCCAACGACCTGCCTATTGCACAAGCACTCAAAGCCGCAGCCGGCGGGAACCTGAAGCTCCTCGATGAAATCTATGATGACTGCGTTGGCTGCGGCCGCTGTGAATCGGCCTGTACCCAGAAACTTCCGGTCCATTCCCTGATCTGCTCAGCCGCCAACAGCCAGACCCGCAATGAATCGTATTGCATCCGGACCGGTCGCGGATCTATCCAGGACACGGAAATCCGCAAGGTCGGCGGGCCGATCGTCCTTGGCGAGATCCCCGGGGTCGTTGCCTTTGTCGGGTGCGCCAATTACCCGAAAGGTTCCCGTGAAGTTGCCGAGATGTGTATGGAGTTTGCCAAGCGCCGGTACATCGTCTGCACGTCAGGCTGTTCGGCGATGTCCGCCGGCATGTACCGTGACGAGGAAGGAAAAACTGCGTATGAACGATACTCCGGAGCGTTCGAGGCCGGGGGGATCGTCAATGTCGGGTCATGTGTGTCGAATGCCCACATTTCCGGAGCGGCAATCAAAATTGCGAGCATTTTTGCCAAGCGCCCGCTCAGGGGCAATTATGAGGAGATTGCCGATTACGTCTACAACCGTGTCGGAGCCGTCGGTGTAGCATGGGGTGCGATGTCCCAGAAAGCGGCGGCAATCGCTGCCGGGTTCTGGCGCCTCGGAATTCCCGTTGTTGTAGGCCCCCACGGGACCAAGTACCGGCGGATGCTCCTTGGCCGGTCTGACAAAAAAGACGACTGGTATGTGCACGATGCCCGTACCGGAGAGAACGTCTACGGCGGCCCGGTCCCCGAACACCTCTTCTTTGCAGCAGAGACCAAGGAAGAGGCTATGGTCATGGTAGCAAAACTGACCATGCGTCCCAATGACACGAGTAAAGGGCGGGCAAACAAGCTTGCCAATTACGTTGACCTGCACAAGAGGCTGGTGGGAGGTATTCCTCACGACGTCCACCTGTTTGTCCGGACGCATGCGGATATTCCCCTTACCATGCGGGATGAGATCAAGGCGCACCTGGACGGTCATGCGTGGAGTGAGCAGCCGATACCCGACCCGACATTGCTGCCACGGATGATCCACCGGAAGAAGGAGGCGTCCGATGCCGCTGAATGAATCCTGGCAGACCGCAGAGATCCCGGGGCCCAAAAAGGCATCACTGATCATGAAACCGGATATCGCAGACGCGATGATCCGCCGGGCGAAGAGACCGATCATGATTGTCGGCCATGGTATTGTCGAATATGATGTAGAAGGGCTCAAGCTGATTGATTGTCTCATCGAGCTTGCGACCAAAGCCCATATTCCGGTCGTCGTCACTGCCAGTACCAACCGCGAATTTCTCTCCCGTGGGTTCAGCCCTGCAGCCCTGATGCCCGCCGTCGATATCGGTAACCGCCTTACCGACCCGTCCTGGAAAGGATTTGACGGGAAAGATTCGTACGATCTGGCCATCTTTGTCGGACTGCCCTATTACATGGAATGGACGATTCTTTCCGGTCTCAAGCACTTTGCCCCGCTTTTAAAGACGATGACGCTTGACTGTGTGTACCAGCCCAATGCAAGCTGGTCCTTCCCGAACAGCACGATTAAGGACTGGGTAGTCAGTCTGAAGGGTATTGTTGACGGCCTGGGAGACTGACCCCGCCATGTTTGAACAAATTCCTGTTGATGTCGGTCTTGTCCACGAAGGGGAACGGGTCCGGAAGAACGATATGCAGGTCGAGCTCGGGGGCCCTGCCGAACCGGAAAAGTGCGAGATCGTCCGGGTCCGGCCTGTCGATGAGATAACGGATGGTGCGATAGAGATTATCGGTCCCGATCTTACGGCTATGGAAGAGGGTCACCATTACCCGATCGGGATCCTGGTTGAGATTGCCGGCAACCAGGTAGAGACAGATCTTGAGGGCGTAATCGAGCGCCGAATTCATGAATATGGTAACTACATCGAAGGGTTCATGCACCTCAACCAGCGGTATGACATCTGGATCCGTCTTTCGAAAAAATCGTTTAAGAAGGGGCTGAACTCACTCCGTTTTATCGGCCTGGTGATGCATGAACTGTTCAAAAACGAACTTCCGATCCTTGAGAAGGTCCAGATAACGTTCATTACTGACAGCGAAAAGATCAAACCGCTTTACCTGGAAGCACTGGGTCGTTACGAAGCCCGGGATGCCCGGGCACGGGGCCTCTCCGACAAGGACGTGGATGTTTTTTATGGATGCGCCCTCTGCCAGTCATTCGCCCCGACCCACGTATGCGTGATAACTCCGCAGCGGTACGCAAACTGTGGTGCCATCAGCTGGTTTGACGGACGAGCCGCTGCCGGTATCGACCCGAAAGGACCAATCTTCGCCATTGAAAAAGGGGAATGTTTGGACCCGGAGAAAGGTGAGTATTCCGGGGTGAATGACAGTGCGAAAAAACGATCGATGGGGGAGATAAACCGGGTTTACCTCTATTCAGCGTTCGGGTACCCACACACTTCCTGCGGGTGTTTCGAGGGCATTGCCTTTTACATCCCTGAAGTTGAAGGATTCGGTATTGTCCTCAGAGGGTTCCGTGACGTCACCGTCAATGGTCTTGCCTTTTCGACGATGGCAGATTCTACTGCCGGGGGGCGGCAGGTAGACGGGTTCCATGGGATCTCCCTCGAATATATGCGTTCTTCGATGTTCATGCATGCAGACGGGGGATATGGACGGGTCGTCTGGATGCCCGCAGAGACAAAAGAGCGGTTACAGAAATTCATACCTGCTTCAGTTTACCCGGCAATTGCCACAGAAAAGGATGTAAAAGATATCGCAGAACTGAAGGCCTTTCTCTCGGCTCACCATCACCCGGTGGAAAAACGCTGGATCCCTGCGGACACCCCATCACTTGGTTCGGCTGAATTCCACGGCAAGGTCTTCTCTGCGGGTGATATCCCCATTACCGCAGGAGGATTCCGTATCATCCTGAAGAATGCCAAAATAACTGCAGAAAAAGTGATCATTCTCCCGGTCAGGCATCATGTTCAAGGCGGAGGTGAGCACCATGCCGCCAAAAAATAAACCCTCCGCATCGGCCCTTGAAGGTACAGACCTGCTCACCCTTGCTCCCCGTATCCTCGAGCTCCTCGAAGGGGTCCAGCAGCTGGAACTTGAGAACTTCTCGATGGAGATCGGCGACCTGGACCTTTTCATCCCGTCCGGTCATTTTTCCCCGGTAACGCAGCCGATCCCGCCAACTCCCACGGCTCCGGCAAAACCTACCGCTTTGCTGCCTGAAACATTCACTCCCCGGGAAATCCTCTACCCGGGCAGTATCCGAGAAGTGGTTCTCGGTGCGACAAAGAGCGGGGGTGGAAGCAGGAGCAGGGCCATCACCATTGGCGGGGCGACACGGCCGGCCTATTCTGATCGCCGGCATATGCCCGTTCATCCCCCCGTGATCTCCCTGGACGTTTTCGACATGAAGATCGCTCTTCCCAAGGTCCTCAGGGAGCCTGTCGAGGAAGTGATGGAAGATCCGGCAGAATGGGCCAGGATGAATGTGAAAAAGTTCGGGGCAGATATTGTCACCATCCACCTCATGAGCACCGATCCGCTTTTTAACGACGCTTCGCCGACTCAGGCAGCCCGGACGGTTGAGGAAGTGCTTCAGGCGGTGGATGTACCTCTTATTGTCGGGGGTTGTGGAGATCCGAAGAAGGATGCTGCGGTCTTTAAGGCCGTTGCCGAGATGGCCGGGGGCGAACGTCTTCTGCTTAACTCGGTAACTCTCGATATGGCGGAAGCAAGGACGCTCGAAAGTGTGGCAAGGGCTGCCCGGGACCATGATCATGTACTGCTCGCATTTACCGGTCTTGAACTGAACAATGCCAAGGAGCTGAACCGCCGCCTGTATGAATACATCCCCCCGGAACAGATCGTGATGGACCTGACGACGGTGGCCCTGGGGTACGGCCTTGAGTATTCCTTCACCATCCACGAACGGGCCCGGTATGCAGCGCTCATGGGAGATGCTGAACTGGCCCACCCGGTCATTTCTGCAGCAACGAATGCCTGGGCAGCCCGCGAGGCCTGGATGAAGATGGCACCGGAATACGGCCCGCGTGAGCTCCGGGGTCCGGTTTGGGAGACAATCAATGCCCTGACGCTGCTGCTCGCCGGTGTTGACCTGTTCATGATGATGCACCCGGCATCGGTCCTGACCCTCAAAGACGTGATCAGACGGCTGGGAACAGCCGCACCTTCGGACAACACGGAACCTGCGAGGGACTGGGTGGGCGTGAGAATATGACCACGGAAGAACCCGTTCTCCGGCAGAAGAAAGGTATCAGGGAGATCAGTCCTATCGATGTCTACCGCCTGCTACCGAAGACCAACTGCCAGGAATGCCATGAGTCCAACTGCATGGCCTTTGCCACCCGTCTTGTGAATGGTGAACTTGTCCTCAGCGACTGCCCCCCGCTCCATACGGTGGAATATCACGGTGCACACCAGGAACTCGCTCTTCTTCTTGCACCTCCGGTAAAGGCCGTGGCGTTCGGAACGGGTGACCGGCAGTGTATAACCGGCGGAAAATATGTGCTCCAGCGTCACGAGTTCACCTACCACAACCCCCCACCCATTGCAATTGATGTGAACGACCTGATGACGGATGAAGAACTCATGGCACGGATCCGCACCATTGAGCAGTTCTCCTACAATTACATCGGAAGGAACCTTACCCTGAATGCGGTTGCTATCCGTTCGGTCTCCGGGGACCCGTCAGTCTTCGGAAAGGTCGTCAGGAAGGTGGCGGGTGCCACAAACCTCCCGCTCATCCTGTGTTCCCTGGATCCCGGGGTGATGGAAGCCGGACTCTCTGAAGCAAAAGACGGGAACCCGCTGATCTATGCAGCCACACGGGATTCATGGAGATCCATGGCAGATCTCGCCCTTGCTTACCATGCCCCCCTCGTTGTCCATACTGACGGGGATCTCCCGCTCCTGCGATCGCTCGTCAAAACCCTGAAGGCGTACGGGATTTCGGAGATCATTCTTGATCCCTGCACCCTGTCTGATGACGGACTTTCTGAGACCCTGCATAATTTCACTGCCCTCCGGGTAGCGGCCAGCCGGGATTTGGATGAATTGAGCGGATACCCGCTTCTTGGTGTACCCCTGGCAGTATGGACCAGCGAAGAGATCTCCGAAGATGTCCTGAAATGGCGGGAGACGATCACCGCATCGATGCTCATGTCCCGGTATGCCGACCTGCTTATTATGCACAGCCTGGACGGCTGGGTGCTGCTCCCCCAGGTAATCTGGCGGTTTAACCTCTACACGGATCCCCGCAAACCGGTCTCTGTTGAAGCCGGTGTAAAAATATTCGGGAGACCTGACAAGAACTCCCCGATCCTGATGACGACAAACTATGCCCTTACGTTCTTTACGGTCGAGTCCGATATCAAATCCGCAACTATCGATTGTTTCCTTATAGTCGTGGATACCGGAGGACTGAGCGTTGAAAGTGCCGTTGCCGGCAGGTACTTCACCGCGGATTCGATCGCATCAGCATTGAAATCCTTCGATGCCGGAAGTCTTGTCAGCCACCGGACCCTGATCATTCCGGGACTTGCGGCCCGGTTGAGCGGTGAGACGGAAGAAGTCAGCGGGTGGCATGTCCTTGTGGGCCCGAAAGACTCTTCCGGACTTCCCCAGTTCCTGAAATCGCACTGGCCCCCGGCCGGCACGTCATGAAACTCACCGACCGTCCTGATGAAAGACCATGCCGGATTTAAAAAAACCCGCAGACGAAGTGAGCAGGAGATACATGCCTGATTCCGTCCGGGTAACGTTCCGGCCCCTGGATAAAACCGTTGTTGTCAGACGGGGTTCTACCGTACTGGACGCAGTACGGGAAAGCGGGGCGGAGTTTGAAAGTATCTGCGGGGGTAACGGGGAATGCGGCAAGTGCAGGGTGATCTTTGTCCGGGGTTCCTGTTCCCTGGGATCGCCGGAAAGCATCAGAGGATTGTCGACTGACGAGATCAACCGGCATTATTGCCGGGCCTGCCAGACCCGGGTCACCGGCGATTGTGAGTTTATCCTTCCCGTTGAGAGCAGGATTTACAGTCCCAAAATTCTCCGGTATCATTCCCCCGCCCTTCCGCCACGCAATCCTGCCGTGGAAAAATATCTTCTCTTTCCGCAGGACGAAGAGGTGAACTTCCGCGGTCATCGCTCCCTGCGTCTCCGGGGGTATTCGGGCACCCGTCCGCAGATGACGCGGGAACAGCATGACCAGCTGGCAGGTGCAGGGGGACCCTGTACCGTCACCATCTCGATGGCCAACGGGTATCCCGAAGTAATCCGGATCGAGGAGGGGGATACGCGACAAACGAGCTATGGTATCGCCATCGATCTCGGCACGACAACCGTGGCGGGAGTCCTGGTCGATCTCTCAAAAGGCCGTGTATGCGGAGAATCCTCCACCCTGAACCGCCAGATCACGTTTGGAGAGGAACTCCTGACGCGGATTGCGTACGCGAAGAGCCCCGGGGGTGCTGCGGATCTCCAGGCTGTTGCAGTCGAGAGTATCAATGAGGTCATCAGTCAGCTGATACAGGAGGCCGGGGTTCAGGCACCGGATATCAGTGACCTGTCCGTAGCCGGCAACACGGTCATGACCTATCTGCTCCTCGGCCTGGACACCGGGACTCTCGATCTCCCGAATGCGCTCGTCCCGCGGGTGGCAGTGGTCAGAAAAGCAGGCTCCCTGAAGATCTCTGCCTCGCCGGGAGCTTACCTGTTCTGTCTCCCGAGCGTCAGCCGGTTTATCGGGGGAGATGCTGTTGGCGACAGCGTAGTTGCCGGGATGGCAGATTCTCCGGATCTCTCGCTTATGATCGACCTCGGGACGAACGGGGAGATCCTCCTCGGCAACCAGGACTGGCTGGCTTCGGTCTCCTGCGCTTCCGGTCCCGCCTTTGAGGGGGCCGGTATCTCCGCGGGAATGAGGGCAAGCCGGGGTGCCATTGATCATGTTACAATCGATCCGGCCGACTGTTCGATAACGGTTACTACAATCGGGGGTGAGGCACCGAGAGGGATCTGCGGGTCGGGTATCATTGACGCAGCTGCCATGATGGCCTCTGCCGGCATCCTGGATTTTACCGGGAAACTGGATCGTGAAAAAGCGGGTGTCAGGCCCGGTACCGGAGGGTACGAATTTGTTCTGGTCCCCCGGGAAAAAACCTCTACCGGAAAAGACATCTGCATCACCAGCCGGGACCTGGAATATCTGATGGATTCAAAAGCCGCTGCCTGCGGTGCAATCGGTGTCCTGCTGAAAAAATATCGTCTTTCTGTCAGGGATATCCGGCATGTATACCTTGCCGGGGCGTTTGGGGCCTATGCGAACCTCACCAGCATCGTCCGGTTTGGCATTATCCCCGATTTTATCAATGCGGAATTTCATGCTATCGGAAATGGATCCCTCTCCGGCGCGACATTTGCACTGGTATCGCTGGAGAGCCGGAAAAAAATGGTACGGGTCGCGGAACGCATGGTGTATATCGACCTTCTCGTCGATGCCGATTTTATTGAGGAATATTCCGCGGCGCTTTATATCCCGGGAAAAAAGGAGTATTTTCCTCAATAAGGCGTTATTCGAACAACCAGCCAAGATCCTGCAGTTCTTCGATATGGGCAAGTTGTTTTCCGATATCGGTCTTTTCCGGAATTTCCAGTTTTGCTACGATCTTATTTGAACCCCCGAAGGTATCCAGCGTAGCTCCAAGGGCAACCAGATCGCGCAGGATCTCGTCCTGCATCTTTCGCCGGTCCCCGTCGCCAAGTTCTGCGACCAGCTGAAATTCTGGATGTTTGAGAATTGCCGTCTTATTGATAGTGATACCATTATGGCTTTCGATGACTGAATCGAACGCTTCACGGCGCATCTGCTGGTTTTCCATGTGAGAATTGATGCGGAAACCGCTCCGGATGGAAGTTGCGATCTCATCAATCTTCGCAATGATCTGCTCTATCAGGACATCAAGCGGATCCGTGGCATGGGTGATGGCAAACAGGTGGAAATCGTCAGTATATATCCACTGGATCTCGGTCGTATTCTCTTTTTTGTAGATCCTTTCCGTGATCGTCCAGTCCCCGCGTTTTATCCGTATCCCCAGGAACGTGAGATCAGGTTTTCTCTTTGCCGAGACCGGGTAGACCTGCATGTCATCAATAAGGGAATGATCGCTTTCTACGAGTTCTCTGACAATCAGTTCAAAATAACGGGTCTTCGGGTGCGGGGGTTTGAGTACAACACTGTCGAAGACTTTCCATTTGTACTCCATCACCTGCTGGATCTCTATCTCATCGCCAACGTCAATGAGGTACGAATGATGGATATGTTTCTTATCCAGCTTCTCGTACTCATGGTAGATGATATGTGTCATATCATAACCCCCGCCGTTGAATGGACCTGCCGCCCCTCATCTCCCTGACGGGCAGATATCCATGGTGAATGTCGTTCCAATTTCAATCCAGAAATTATCTTTTTATTCTTATTTATATGAGTCCTTTGGTCTACATGATAATGGTGTTTCCTGCCCATGGCTGCCGGAGGAAACAGGTCTCATGGTCCTACGGATTTTCTCCCCTTCTGCGAGACATAATTGCACTCATAAGAAATCGGGAATTATCCACCCTGTACTGCGTTTCCGGATCACGGTAGAAAAAACAACCGTGACCCGGCCTTTTCAGGCTCACCTGCTCAAGGGGGCCCTGTCCTCCCGGGGAATGGCCCGATCCGGAACAGATACCTTTTTCCCGAAAGGGAGATCACGATCACGAATCATGGATGGTAATGCCCGGTCCTGGGAAGCAGATTATCGTGCACGGGGACGTTTATGGGGGGGTTCAGCCGGGCAACTCCCGGATCTCCCGGGCGGTAGCCGTATTCTTGATCTGGGGTGTGGTGACGGGAAGACACTTTCATCTCTGGCAGCATGCGGGTGGGATCCGGTTGCGCTCGATTTCTCCGGGCACGCAACACGGTTATGCCGCAAAAATGCAGGGATTTTTGCAAACCGGGTCTTAACTGCTGACGCACGTGCCCTTCCCTTCCGTGACGGTTCTTTTGATGCAGTCCTGGCATTTCATGTGGTCGGCCACATGACCGCAGAGGACCGCACGATTATTGCCCGGGAGGTCGTACGGGTTTTACCCCCCGGGGGGGTCCTTGTTTTCAGGGAATTTTCAACAGACGACTTCAGGTACGGCCGGGGCGAACAGGTCGAGGAAGGGACCTTCCGGCGGGGAAATGGTATCATTACCCACTATTTCAGTCCTGATGAAGGGATCAGCCTCTTTTCACACCTGGCTCCGCTCTCTGCCAGGATCCATCGGTGGTCAATGCGGGTCCGGGGAAACGATCTGATGCGTTCGGAGATCCACGGAATGTTCATGAAAAGGCTGTGAAACAAAAAAACGAGAAGAAAACCGCTCTTTTATTCCCCGAATGCTCCGTATGGTGTGTTGTGGGTTTTTTTAAGCATGAACGCCTGCAGTTGAAAAGGTTTTGAGGGAAAAATTTACCTCATCCATCGACGGGACAGGTACAATACGGCAAAGGCGAGACACGCCGGTATACCCTCAAACCCGGGCAGCATGGACGCGCTTGCAGGCGTGGTAGGAGTTGCGTACTCAAGGAATACCGTCATCATGGTCGTTTTTCCCGCGGTAATGGTCACAACCTTGCTGACAGGCTCAAACCCCTCCTTCTGGAAAACGACCGTATGAGAGCCGGGTGGGATCTCAAAGAAGGTCGCAGGTGTATCACCGAGGTACTCGTTGTCAACAGATACCCTGACATCGGCCGGTGACGTCGTTATATTCAGGGCACCGTTGGGGGATGTTGTGGGAACGCCTGATCGGGAGGGGTCTGTGACCGTATGGGTGACGGAAGGGAGCACATCAGCGTCATGGAACTCCCTGACGTACCCATCCGGAAATCTCAGGGTGACTTCAGAGGGGGAAAAATCCGCGCTGACGACATTACTGAGGGAAGAGCTCTGGAGGGCGATCTCGGCCTTCTTGAAATTCATGGATGCTGTCCGGTACTCGGTCCCTGTGGTACCATCGCTGGTATCGGCAAATTTTTTCATCAGGAGCACGGCACTGGATTTGTCCATAGATCTGAGTTCAGGAGGTTCTGAACTTGTCGTGAGCCCCTTTTTGAGTTCCTCCTCGATGATCGATTGCGGTATCGCATTTTCCACCAGTCCTTCGAGAGTAAACCGGAATACTGCGACGGCATCCCCGGTTTTATCGATCGTTATATCCAGGGAATTTGCCGTGAACGCGTGGACCGGAATGATCATGACGCCGCAACACCCTATCACCAGCAGGCAGCTAAAAAAAATTCCGGGGACTTTTACGTCCGAAGGCCTTCTTCCCGGCAGGTTCATTTTCTGATCCTCCAGTATTCTTCTTTCCCTACCCATAATCATTTCACTAAAAATTAACAAGGCAGATTGCGAAGAAAAGAAACAAAAGACTTTTCCGAATCCGGAACTTATCAGTCCTGCCTCACCTTAATATATCGTACCCGAACATATAGTTCCGGAACACATGATAGATCTCCTGATCAACATCTTCCTCCACCTCGACCAGAACCTGATTTCGGTAGTTCAGGAATACGGGTTGTGGACCTATTTCATTCTTTTTGCTATTATTTTTTTCGAGACCGGTTTTGTTATCTTTCCCTTCCTTCCCGGAGACTCCCTTCTTTTTGTCGGGGGTGCCGCCGCAGCAAGCGGTATCCTTGAAATCCCCTGGCTCCTGCTCGCGATCGCCCTTGGTGCAGTGCTGGGAGATACCGTGAATTACTGGATTGGCAATTACCTCGGCCTTCACTTCTTCCGTGAACGATTTCCCACCCTGGTAAAAAAAGAGTATATCGATCGCACCTATGCCTTTTACGAGAGGTATGGTGGTGCGACAATCTTTGTTGCACGATTTGTCCCGGTCGTCAGGACCTTTGCGCCGTTCCTGGCCGGTGTAGGATCCATGCAGTACCAGAGATTCCTGTTCTATAATGTTCTTGGCGGGATTTCCTGGGCAGTCGCCCTGGTTATGGGTGGATACTTTTTTGGGCGGCTGGACGTTGTTAAAGAGAATATGAGCCTGTTACTCATTGGTGTAATTCTGGTAACCATTGCCACGGTGATTATCATTGCTTCCAGTATTGCAGCCTCCTACTGGGAACGGCGGAAAAAGGGGACCATAAAAAAATAATGTATTTAAAAAAAGGTTTACTTCGATTGACTCAGAACAAGCCCCTTGTTATCAACCTTTGTCATAATCGCTATTTTAAGCCCGAGGGGGTTTATGATCTCTTCAAGGCTGGCCCGCTTCATGTCCGTCACAACTGCAATGGACGGACCTACCGAACTCATACCGACAAACTCGAGATGTGCCTCGCGGAGCCTGCTCATATAGTGGTAGATCTCAAAGCTGTGGTGTTCCACCTCGGCACGTTTAGACCCCCTGAACTCGATCTCCCAGACGACATCTCCTGCGCGTTTCAGGTCACCCTTTTCCAGTGCGGGGACAAGGTCCATAAGGAACAGGTAGGCTTTCAGCTCCCTGTCCCGGTAGTCGAGTGTCCGCGCCTTGTTCATCAGGAGATCAAACTCCTGGGTTCCTGCCGAGGAAATACCGGTCGGAGGGATAATGATATACACATTCTTCTCCTCAGCAAACGGGTGATGGTATACCAGTGAGAGTTCGTCCCCCATCACAGCCATTCCTCCATGGGTACTTACTGCAGGACCTACACCGGTCTCGAACCCAAACGCGATCGTCCCTTCCGCGGTCTCCTCAACATAATTATGGCCTATCAGGTGACGGAGCTGCGTATTGGTGAGGGGGGAACCTACGGCTGCATTCACCGCTGTGGCAACAGCGATCATAACGGTACTCGTTGAGCCCAGTCCCACGTGCTGGTGTTCGTGGTCGGTGGCCCGTATCCGGAAACCACCCTCATACCCCACTGCTTTTTTAAAAACTGCAATGAAATTCCTGATTATGGGCGCCCTCGCGTAATCGACCTCGACCTCTTCCGCTGTACATTCCACATCGGCAGTACAATAACACTGGATTGCAAATCCGATCCCCCCGCCCCCGGGGTGATCCGGGGCAAAACGGTTCATATCAAGGACCGTAAGATGGATGCGGGCCGGCGCCCGTACTGAAACAATGCCCTTCACCGCTTTCAACGAATAGGTTTTGTTCTCAAGACCGAGTGTCTTGAGAATTGTCCCGGGTTTAAACGACCTGAATTCATATTCTACAAGGTCGAGGTCACCGCCACGAATTTTCATCACTGGCATAGTGATCCTGTAGGATGGGCTTGTAAGTTAAACCTTTTTTCGGATTTGAGTGTCGCCGGTTCACGTGGTCATTTTTCATAGCGTACACGATAACGGCGTGGCTTTCGTGTCCGCAGGAAAATAGCTCCCGTAATAATCAGGATTCCAAGAATGACGAATCCATTTTTCACGATAAGATCCATAATCATGGGGAACACGAGTGCCGGTGATCGGAGAAGGAATTGAGCTGGCGAGTCCTCAGGGTTGGACTGCCCGGCAGTCACAAGGGACCCCGAAGGATCAGGAGTCAGTCCTCCCATCTCGGAAAATAAGGCGATAATACAGAAATGGGATACCTCGGCAGTCACCGTGGCGGTTTGTGTATCATACCGTGAAGGGATGTCATGCCATGTCCTGCTGGTCCTGTCGAAGGTTTTTACCGAGAAGTGCTGCCCGGAGGGGATATGCGGTGCGATAAAACTCACGGGGATTGCCGGGGAGAAAACGGCCCCATCCGGAAGAAATTCATAGGCTCTTCCGGCGAATGTTGATGGCGATCCCTGGGGAAGCGGGGGCAGGTTTTCTCTTAAGACCTGTTCCATCGTAACTGAAGAAACCGATGTTCCATTCTCCAGGTTAACGAGAGTTCCCTTGCCAATATTCACCCGGGCGAGACAATCGGTCGACTGCAGAATAACTGCTTCGGTTGTCGCTCCGGAGTTGTCCTGGTAAAGAGTTGCAGTCTGACCGGGATCCGGGGTGACCGCGGGAACGGGAATCGACGGTGATATGCGTACCATCGGGTTCTGGCCAGGTTCTCCGGGATCATCCCCCCCGGGGTTTCCCAGAAGGACTGGCTGGAACAAATTGGCATTGCCCGAGAGCGATGAGATTCCAAACGTGGAGAATTTCCCCGGTGTATCTGCCTGAAGATATTCAGGATTTGGACCTGAATCGTTACCGATCCGGCTCGTCGGGAAGATAGTCCCGGACATTTTATCATCGGCAATACCTTGCACGAACACATTCCCGGCTCTTCCTCCGGGTACAGAGATCCCGCTGGTATTGAACCTCACATACATCGTCAGGTTATCCGGAGAAGGGAAGTGCGTCCGCGTGATCCTGGCGGTAAATGCCGTCCCGTGGTAGTGAGCGTCATTCTCTTCCGCGATCCGCTGAAACGCTTCCTTATCGTCCGGCAATGCCTCTTCCCACAGGGTCGTCCTGATCAGTCCGTTACAGGGATACGATGCCAGAGCCATGGTATACCTGAAAGAAACCGGTAACCCCGTTTCCGGGGTAAAACCCGCAGGAATAATCTCCCTGGTTTCCATGCTGGCGCCATCGGATAATCCGGTTATCGTTGCATTGACACTACGGGTGAACTTTGTACCATTGAGAGCATGGAGAACGATTTTCCTGAATCCGCTTACGGCAGGCGGGAGGATTTCGAGCACCGTTCCGTCCTCCTGCAGCACCGAGGGTAGAGTTTCCGTGTCGATCGTCACCTTTTGAGGACTTGTGCAGCCGGATAGTGTTAACCCGTTGAATGTCGAATTCGCAACGCTGTCGGCACCCGCCGAGAGGATAACAAACCCATTCGCAAGGATGCCCTTTTCCCCGTCAGGATTGGTGACTACGACAGTATATTTCCCCGGGAGTTTGCCGGTCAGGTCAGCCTGGAACGTGATATGGTCCGCACCCGGTATCGTGATATCCATTCCCCGGATGTCAGCCTGCCCGGTACGGTTCAGCAGGACCGTGGCTCCCGGCATAAAGTTGGATCCTTCAAGGTTGATAACGGATTCCGTACTGATATTGAACGCAGAAACGGGAGAAATTGCCGTGATCTCAGGAAGAACCGGTATCGTGGTGAACCAGACGTCATTCAGGTTTCCTGTATCTCCCCATCCTCCAAGGACCCATGCTTTTTTTTCGAAAATAACCGAAGAATGGCAAGTTCGTGCCGGAAAGAAGGTTACTCCTGCTGCCTGCGTCCATTGCTTGCCATCCGTGGAATACCAGGCATCCTGAAAATTCCCACTGTCCCCGGATCCTCCCATCACCCATATACGGTGATCAAATACAAGGGAGGTATGGTCGCCCCTTGGCGCCCAGGAAACAGAACTGTTCGCCTCGACCCAGGTCGTGCCGTCAGAGGAGAACCACACATCATTCAGGTTCCCTGACTGTGCACTATACCCGCCAATGACCCAGATCTTATTATCGAAGACAACGGAGGTATGGCTGTATCTGGGAGGAAACTGGGCGGAACTGGTAGCGGAATGCCATGTCACTCCATCGGAAGAATACCATACGTCATTATAGTAGTTGCCGGAATCTCCGGATCCCCCGATCACCCATATTTTATCATTAAAAACAACCGAGGTGTGACCATATCGTATCGGGAATGAAGCGGATCCCGTGACTTCTTTCCAGATTGTCCCGTCAGTGGATTTCCAGACATCGTTAAATGTCCTGGCGCCCCCATACCCCCCGACCACCCACATCGCGTCATGGAAGACAACGGATGTGTGATCGGCCCGGGCAGGAAACCCGGCGGAATTGGTCGCTGCTATCCATGTTATTCCATCCCGTGAGTACCAGATATCGTTGAACAGACCGGAAGATACACTGTTGCCGCCAATAACCCACATTGCATCTCCGTTCCCGCTGTCGAAGACTGCTGATGCGTGGCTGTACCGGGAAAGGAATGAGGCCGAACCCGTTGACTGCTGCCACACCTCGCCGGCAGGCTGGGCAAGGACGTTGCCACCGGCCAGAATAACCAGGACAGAGCAGATCACAAGCGAGAGAAGAGCTCGTTGATATCGCGCAGGAACCTGAAACCGACTCACCACCCTGATCACAAACATCGTGTTGATTCAAGGAATCTCCGTTGGGGCTTTATATGAATCTTTTTACGTATCGGGTGGGCCGGATTCACTATGCAAGGCAGTATTGCATCGCCAATATTTATCTACCCCCATGAACAGGTAAAAATTACGGCAGATTTCGGCTTTGGCGTCAAGGTATTCACTGCTCTTTGTATCCTGCCGGTCGGGGGTGATCCTGAATCATTCACCATGCAGAATTGGAAAAAAACCGAGCCCCAATTTTTCTCTCGCTCAATCTTCACGTACCCTGATCAATAATCCCGAATTGTTTCCGCCGGGACTCTCATATCAGACAATCACTTATCGCCCTATGATCAAGAACATATTTTTTCCGATGGCAGAAATCGGGAATATACCCGGCAACTGAGCATTTCCCTGTTGAGAATGCCTTGCAAACGTCTGTCACAGGGTTTCAGGGTACCTGAATTAATTTTCCAGGGATTTTAATCTGAGTTGAACTCCGTATCAGGGAGTNGGATCCGGATTTACCTGAAGGGCGAGACCGTCAAATTCGGCAATAATGCGTTCCCCTTCGTACACCATAACCCGGAAAACAGAGTATCTCCCGTTATCCCCGACCCGCCGGGCAATGGCAGTAAGATTTCCTGAAGCCGGCGCTATGTACTGGATGTGGACAGAGACGGCGACCCGGTCAACTCCTGCGCAGTTCGCCGCAATGCCGAATGCCTGATCTGCCAGGGCGAAGATGGCGCCCCCATGGGCAACAGCATGCGGGTTGCTCTTTCCTTCGGTATGCATAACCACCCTGGCATACCCGTCAGTAGCTTCCGTGATTACCATACCAAGCGTGCGGGCAAAATCGCTCTCATTGAAGAGGGCGATCTGTCGCTCGGTCACTGAAATGGACGAGTCCGTGGAAATACCGGTCATGAATACCCACACACAGGGACAAAGGCAGTGACGGTCATAGTCACTTGTATTTTTTACGGGTATACGAATATTTTCCCGATTCGCCACCCTGACCGACTATGTAGATCCACTCATACAGGGATTTAAACGTCCCGAACTGCTGGTACCGGCGCATGGAGAATCCTACCTTGAGATTCCCGTCAAAGAGAACCTTTCCGAGATCTTTCATGCGCATCGCGATCTCGAGATCGTCACCGGCATCGATGCACCGGTAAAGTCCTGCCTGGATGACTGACGATCTGCGGAACGCCGTATTGCACCCGAGGGTGTAATAAAATGTTGATGAATAATACCCCACGCGGGAGAAGGTATTTGCGAGAAACAGGGAAAATTTATTGCGGAATCCTTCTTCAATGGGATAAACCGGGCCGAAGAGCTGGACTACGTTTTTCTCCTTAAAATCCCTCTCGATCGTGGCGATCCAGCCCGGCGGAAGAATACAGTCCGCATCAGTAGTGGCGACAATTTCTCCTTTCGCAACCATGATCCCGTCATTCCGTGCTCCCCCGACTTTTTTGCTGGTCTGGATAAAAACGGTATCGGCGTATTTTTGTGCGATTTCGCGGGTCGCATCTTTTGAACCGCCGTCAACGACAATGATTTCGTAGCTGGAACGGGGCACCGTCTGATGTGACAGGGAGACGAGGCACTGGGCGATATTTTCTTCTTCATTAAAAGTCGGAATGATGACCGAGATCATGGGATAAAATACTCCGGGTACTGCGTTGGGGTTTTCTGATAATAAGCGTGATCTACACGGAGTCCGGAATGGGTTCATATCCGGCGACGAAATCCATAACGCTCCGTATGACACCGTCCATATTCAGGTACTCAAACTGGGCAAAGCGGCCGACGAGGGGGATTCCTGTTTTCCGGCAGTAGTCCCTGATGATCCGGATATTTTTCTGGTATTCAAGATCGTAAACAACATAGGCGTACTTCTGCCGGACTACTGACGTGAACAGGATCCGGTCCGCCGTGCATATCTTCATCGATGCGAGCATCGCGGTTACTTCCTGAATAATCTCTTCATCGGTCATACCGGCTACTTCATCGCCCGGCTGGTGAGTAATCTCGGCAAGAAGAGAGCTGCACCCCGGGGGAGCAGCATTCCTGCTGAAACCGGAAGGAAAAGAGATGCGGTTGGTCTTGCCCAGGGCCGTATCGGGAATATAGAGCCAGGATAGTTCCGGAAGCTTGCCGGATATACCGATATTCACACAGACAAGTGAGTTGCAGATGAGCCCACGACAGGCATCGGTAACGGGTGCCGGAACATCCTCGAGGCAGGGGATGAGATGCTGGAGCGGCATCGTGCAGATCACGCGGTCAACGGTCACGGACTCGCTGCCGTTACTCACCTCCCATGAACTATTCAGTCTCCGAATGGATCTGACGCAAAAACCTGTGCGGATGCAGTGTTCTACCGGCCGGGCAATTGCGCGTACGAGTGCTTCGATCCCTCCATCCAGCGGGTAGGAAAAGACCGACTGGTGGGTATATCCCTCAGTGCGGATCCCAACTGCGGATTTGATGATGTCTTCCACGGGGGGACGGGGAACGCGCCCGTCAACCCAGTGGTGCGACATTTTTTCCGAGGGGTATTTCCAGATCTTTTCATTGTAGGGCACCATGTAACATTCGGCAATGCCGGGTCCGAAGGTGTGATAGATCCATTCCCGGAAATTTTCCGGCGGGGGGATCTCACCCTTCTCAACGGCAATCAGGTTCCGGACAAACCCGTGGACACAGGTAAAACGGTCCTCTTCAGGCAACTCATACAGCCCGTTCTCGAACGGGTATGTCACGAGCCCATCCTTGTAAAAAATCTTGGTATTCCGTGTGTTCCGTTGTTCATTATCCGCAATAACGTCCCGCAAAAATGCGAGGACTTCAGTGTCCCGGGAAAAGATGATGTGAGATCCCCCGGTATCAAAGGTAAATCCCTGATCCGTCCTGGATCGGCATAATCCGCCAAACGAAGCCTCGGCTTCGAGCACGATGATATCTTCACCTTTTTCATGAAGGAGGCGTGCCAGCGTAATCCCTGCAAGCCCGCCCCCGAGAATTGCGGTTGTCACTCTGTACAGGTGTGCCGGCCAGATTTATATGGATACGGGTAACCGGCGTGCTTTTTGACTGGCCGAAAGAAAAGCCCAAAGGAGCCACTAAAAAAAATTATTTTGAGATATACCAACCGGTCTGGGTTTCATCGAGAACCTTCTCCGAGTTCTTTTTGGTAAGCTGGCTCACGACGATCATCGCGAGGATTGCGATGATGAAGGAGTACGCTGAGAAGTGGAGAGGTATTTTGCCAAAATCGATTCCGAACATACCTGCTTTAACATAGTTGAGCATCCCGAATGAGAGAGAGGAGACAAGACCCAGCGCCATTGCCGCAAGCGCCCCCTCACGGGTTGCCCCCCGCCAGTAAAGACCTGCGAGCAGGGGGATTGCGAACGTGGAGAGCATTACGCCGATGCCCATCCAGATCAGGATTGCGAGCATCTCCGGAGGGTTGATGGCCAGGACCATCGTAAAGAGTGCCGACAGAATCACGATTATCTTCGAGAGAAGGAGGACCGTTTTGTCGTCAGCATCGGGTTTAATCACTTTTTTGTAGATATCCCATGAACACATCGCCCCGATCGTGAGCATCAGACGGTCCGTGGTTGACATAACTGCTGCAAGCACGATCACAGCAAATATAGCCCAGAGCGCCATGATCGGCATCGAGTTCTGGATGCCGTAAAGGATCACGAAGTCTCCGGCATTCGGGACATTCGGGAGGGTAAAGACGCCCTCCTTGACCATAACTGCACCGGCAAAACCGGTAAACTTTAAGAGGAACATCACAGCCCCATAGATCACGAATGCGATAAGGGGGGCCCACTTGAAGTACTTGACGTCCCGGATTGCGAGCACGTTATTGATGACGTGCGGTGCACAGGAAAGTCCGACCATCAGGAGGACCGCAAAGGACACGATATAGGGGGGAGCGAACGCACCCGCCGGGTTCCAGGGCATGACCAGATTGGGATTCACGCCCATGAGAACGGTGTTGATGTGGTCGAATCCGCCGGCGTAAAAAATTATGATCGGGGCCATGATAAGGACGCCGACAATAAGGATAATCGACTGGATGAGGGATGCCCACGCCACCGCATACAGGCCACCGATTGCCGTGTAGATTGTTGTGATCAGGGTAGCGATGACCAGAGCCAGCCAGAGCGGGATTCCAAAGAGCCACATCAGGACAATTGCAATTGCGGAGTACTGGCCGACGAGATAAATGAGGGAAACAATGATCCCTGCCACCGCAGAAAGGGTTCGCAGGGCAGTCGGGCTTTCGTACCGGTGGGCAAGATAATCCTGGACGGTGATGTACCCGGCAGACTTTGCGACATTATGGAGCTTAACCCCAAAGAAGATGATACAGAAACCTATGGACAGCGGGACAAAGATCTGCTCCCATATCGTAGGCCAGCCAGCCTTGAACCCGAGTCCCGATACCCCCAGGAGCGACATTCCTGACGCAACCGTGCCAATCATGAGCAGGATAAAGACCCAGAACCCGAGCTGCCTGCCCGCGACCAGATAGTCCTCGGTGTTCTTGATCTTCTTCGATGCCCATGCCCCTATAGCGAGAAGGGCGAGGAAGTAAATGACAATGACACCGATGGTGAAAAGATCCGCGGCCATCAGTCGTGCCCCCGGAAAGTTAGTCCCCAGTAGAGCAGTGCTGCAATGACGACAAGGACGACCCCGCCGACTGCAATAATTGTGATATCCGGCAATCCAAACATGCTAACAGAATAATGTGACGTATGATAACATATAACACGATCGAATCTATCCCGTAATCACGACGGCGAATATTAAAACTCCTATAACCGGAGAAAAATTGAAAACTTTTTCGGGTTTCCACCGTCAGGTTCGCGGCAGCTCGAGAAAAACCCGGTAAAATATTTTTTTATAAAACATTTTTACTGAAAGAATCCCTTGGAAACCCGGGGAAAAAGGTACCATTAAAACAAATGTTTAAATATATAGGAACGAAAGTTCTTTCCTACAAAATTTCCAAGATGTGTCATTGAGAATGGGGGAACGATGAAAACTACCACGCTGGAAGAATCAGATGCCGAAAGGATTCCGGTTTCCACCCCCGCCTCGTACTTTATCATCCCTGAACCCTTGAATGATCGTTGTTGCACCAGCCCTAACCAACTGTTCGGACTGGCGCTGATTACCAATCATGTTTACAGGTGAAAATGAATGCCAATTGATTCAGGAGCAACAGCATGGGTCCTTGCCTCTACGGCGCTTGTCATGATCATGACGCCGGGCGTTGGATTGTTCTACGGCGGTCTTGTACGGAAGAAAAACTTCATCGACATGATCACCCTGTCGTTCGTTGCCTTTGCACTTGTCAGTATCCAGTGGGTGCTGATCGGCTACTCGCTCGCATTCGGTCCGGATGTCGGCGGGTTCATCGGCAACTTACAGTACCTCGGACTGAATAACGTGGGAATGGACCCGGGACCCTACAGCCCGATGGTTCCGGGACTGCTCTACATGGTCTTCCAGCTGGTCTTTGCCACGGTAACCATGGCCATCGTTACATCGGGTTTTGCCGAGCGGATTAAGTTCAGTTCGTACCTCGTCTTTGCAGCGCTCTGGACCACTATCGTCTATGACCCGCTTGCGCACTGGGTATGGGGCGGCGGCTGGACGGCAGCGTTCGGCGCAATCGACTTTGCCGGCGGCACGGTCGTCCACATCAGCTCAGGGTTTGCTGCTCTCGCGCTCGCAATCGTAATCGGAAAACGGGTCGGGCATGGCAAATATGGCATGGAACCCGCAAACATCCCCTGGTCCATTCTCGGTGCAGCCCTGCTCTGGTTCGGCTGGTTCGGGTTTAACTCGGGGAGTGCAGTAGATTCGAACGGCCTTGCGGCACTTGCCTTCGTGACCACCAATACGGCCGCCGCCGCTGCTGCGATCGCATGGATGCTGGTATCCTGGTACCATGGTGGCAAACCGAGCTCGCTGGGTTTCGTTTCGGGCGCGGTAGCGGGACTTGTGGCGATCACTCCTGCGGCGGGTTTTGTCACACCGATGGCAGCGATCGTTATTGGCGGTATAGCCGGTGTGCTCTGTTATGCAATCATGCTCTGGCGCCAGAAATCCGGTGTTGATGAAAGCCTTGATGCATGGGCAGTCCACGGTATGGGCGGCCTCTGGGGGGCACTCGCAACCGGTATCTTTGCCGCAGCAGCGATTAACGGGAAATCCGGTCTCCTTGAGGGGAACGTGACCCAGTTCATCGCCCAGGTTGTCGGTGCAGGTTCCGCAGTCATCTATGCATTCGTTGTCACGTATATCCTGGCAGTTATCGTTGACAAGACCATCGGTCTGCGGGTAACTGAAGAAGAAGAGTATGTCGGTCTCGATATATCGCAGCACGGAGAACGGTGCTGATCAGGAGGGATCATCATGAAAATGGTAAAAGCAATCCTTAAACCAGAACGATTCGAATTCGTGAAAAAAGCACTGGAAGACAAAGGCTTCATCGGCATGACCATCGCCGAAGTCCGGGGACGGGGCGAGCAGAAAGGGATCTCCCTGGAGTACCGGGGAGGACTGATGACGGTTGACATGCTCCCCAAGATCCAGATCGAGATCGTTGTCACCGAGAAAGATCTGGATGCCGTTATAACGACTATCACCGATGCCGCCCGGACGGGAAAAATTGGCGACGGGAAGATCTTTGTCATGCCGGTTGAGAAAGCGATCCGGATTCGGACCGGAGAGATGGAGGGATAAAGCAGACAAAACACGGACACCAGCACACACCCTGTTCTCTTTCCCTGCCGGCCCGGGGGCTCACCACCTCCTGGCCGGTTTTCGTTGTTTGTGATACAATACCAGCCATCATGGCGTCAGGAGGATTTTCATCTCCCCGAAGATCAGTGCCATCAGGCAAGGACTGGTGAACGGCAATAAAGCCTTGACCTGAATATTCCGGCATCTTGTTGGTTCCTTCGCCAGCCTTAAGAACAATTCTGGCCTATTCCACTTTCATGTCTCAGGCCCGGGACGACCCTCTCCTGAAAAAGGCGGCACCGGCATTCTGCCTTCCGGACGCTTCACGGAAGACCGTCTGTCTGGATCAATACCGCGGTACGTGGGTAGTATTGTATTTTTATCCCAAGGACAATACCCCCGGCTGCACCATTGAAGCGATGCAGTTCAATGCAGCCCTTGAAAAGTTCAAGGATCTCGGTGCACAGGTTATCGGCATAAGCGGAGATACGCCGGAGAGCCACCAGGACTTTGCTGCCCGCCACAGCCTCTTCATCGTGCTCCTTTCCGATACCGGACATTCGGTCCTGAAAGCGTACGATGCATGGAAACCAAAGACCCTGTTCGGGAAGGAATTTTTTGGTACCATGCGGGATACGTTTCTGATCGACCCTGCCGGCACAATCGTTGCGGTCTGGCGTAAGGTAAATCCCCGGGGTCACGCTGAAGACGTCATGTCGACCCTGCTCTCATTAAAGAAAGAATAAAGTCTGAATAATTTCCCGTGATCGATCACGCTGGCGGAAAGGGTATTGGCGATAACCACGTATTTTTCCGGGCTTAACCGGAAATGCAATCCTTACACAATTGCATATCCGGTTTTTTCGGGTCCTTACTTTTTGACAGCCTTTTTGATCTTCGCCATGAGATCCGCGGGCACGGGATCAATCTTATGCGTAACCTTCGCGTGTTCTGCGATCTTTTTCATCAGCTCTGCTTCAGTGGGGGCTGTCGCCTTGAACGGGCAGTCCATACCGATATCCTTGCATGCGAACGATGGCATTTTCTGTCACCGCCCTCTTCTGAATCTCCTGATTATTTATGTGTTTTTCCGAAAAGCAGAATATGTAAAGAATTATTTCAGGAATTTTCGCATTCCGCCTGCAGATCCTGCCGGGTGGTGTTCTGATATTTGAAAGGTGAAGAAAGGGATAAATATCTCAGATCTGACGAGATCTAACCTACGTGACAATTGCCAGGTCCTCCAGATGCCGGGATCGGTTATTGATACCTCAATAACGCTGGCACCGGGTTCCCTCTGGATAGCCGACGTGATTGCAGGAACACGGGAACGAAAGGAATTCCCCAAAAAAGGATGTAACCCCCATAAAAAAACTACGGAGGAACAATGATCACCAGGATAGCTGTCGAAGAGTTCAGGGCCTCGTATGACCCGAACCTTGTGGAATGCGCAACAACCGAAGAGCTCAAACCCCTCGAGGAGATCATCGGGCAGGACCGGGCACAGAAGGCCCTGCGGTTTGGCCTCGAAATTCAGGAGAAGGGGTTTAATATTTACGTTGCCGGCATTCCCGGAACGGGAAGGAGAACTGCGGTCAGGAAATTTCTCGACGAACTGGCAAAGACAAAGCCGAAGGCAGACGACTGGGTCTATGTAAACAATTTTGTAAGTCCGTATGAACCCCTTGCGATCCGTCTTCCTCCCGGGTCCGGAACCCAGTTAAAAAGCGATATGGCTGCAGTAATCTCGGAAGCGAGAAGGGCCCTGCCCCGGGCATTTGAAAGCGACGATTATAACGCGAAGCATGAAGAGGCTCTCAAGAAGCTGCAGGGAGAGCGTGAGTCCGTCGTGGCGGAAGTCAACGAGAGTGCGGCCAAACAGGGGTTTACCATCCAGATCGGCCCGACCGGGCTGCTCATCATACCAGTCATTGACAATAAGCCACTCACCCAGGAAGAATTTGAAGCCCTTCCCCAGGAGACCAAAACGGAGATCCTCCGGAAACGGGAAACCCTCGATGCAAGCCTCCGGAGCGGGTTCCGACGGATCCGAGACCTCGATGCGAAGGGTATGGAAGTAGTAAATGCTCTGAACAACGAGATTGCGCTCTATGCTATCGGGCATCTCCTTACAGCGCTGAAAGAGAAATATAAAACCGTTCCTGAAGTCCTGGCCTATATCGATGCCGTCCAGAAAGATATCCTTGAGAACCTCGGGACCTTTCTCGGAACCGTGCCACAGCCTTCCGAAGGGGTACCTCCTCAGTTCCAGGAGTGGATTTCCAAGGACCTGGCTTTCCGGAAATATGAAGTAAATGTTGTCGT
>JGI20214J51088_10000293_pt1 | contig 36102 bp, 31 predicted proteins | sample WetSurMetagenome_FD_51088 | JGI IMG/M metagenome (IMG submission 51088) | reverse complement strand
CCCAGGCAGATAATTGAGTTTCTTATTCATGATGGTTATTATTTAGTTCAAAGGCTATTATCCGACTAAAATACCACTTTTTTTTTATTTTTCAAATATGGCTTTAAGTAATTAAATGTCTATAAATTTGCTCAAATGCTTGATTTATGATAAGGTCAGATAAGAAACTAACAGAGCTTCACAAGGTATTCAACAGTGGTAACCATACCACTATCAGGGAGAGAATCAAATCGTTAAGGGATGAAGAGCCTTTTGAAGGCTCCATTCATCTGCTTGCAACATTTTATGACAACACTACAGACAGAGAACTGCGGGATCTCATTGCAAATTTCTTTAACGATATTAAAGAGCGTACTGCCACTGCCGAAATTATTGGAGCGTTGCAATCTCCCTTTTCAGCTCAAACAAGGCAAATGCTTGCCTCTTCATGCTGGCAGTCGGGGCTTGATTATTCAGAAAGTGCCGGCAATCTGGCAGCACTTTATCTGTCATCTGATTTCAGCGTTGCACTTGAATGTTTCACTATCCTTGACAACTGCTCGGCAAATATACCGGTTGAAGAAAAGAAATCTATCGTGATTATGCTTGAAGAAGCGCTTGTGAATCAGCAGAAACCGGTAAGTGAGTTGACAAAAGAGCTTATTGCCATTTTGAAATAACAATCTCTAAATAAAGGAGCTGTAGTGTTTCATGAATTGTGATCGTTCAAAAACAGCAGGGTTTTCAACATTACGATAGTTAAGAAGCCCCCTGAACTGGCGAAGTGAATGGTACTCTTTCTCATCCATCCAATTGCGCAGTGTTTTGTTTATATCCGTAATCACAGAAAAACCTTTCTTGTATAATGCTGAACAAACCTGAACTGTGTTTGCTCCGGCAAGAAGGTATTTTATTGCATCCTCACCTGAATATATTCCTGTAGAGGCAGCAATATCAATATCAAGATTAAGAGCACTGGTCATCCCGATCCATCTCAGAACATACCGCTTTTCAACAGGGTTTGTGAGCACTGGTGCTGCAGTAACCTTAAGGGTATTGATATCAAAGTCTGGTTCATAGTATCTCCCGAACATTACAATACCTGATGCACCGTGATTTTGCATCTGGTAAACAATGTTCAGAATATTTGAAAAACGGTAACTCAGTTTAACGCTTATTGGTATCGTTATCTTCTTTTTGAGCTCACTTATAAGATCAAGGTATAACTTTTCTGTCTGAACGCCGGTCTTATGCATGTCAACAGGCATGAAAAAAATATTGACCTCAAGGGCAGATGCACCGGCACTCTCTACCCTGGTGGCAAAATCNACCCAACCTTCACCTGAAAAACAGTTTATGCTGGCNATAACAGGAATTTTTACTTTTTTCCGTGCAGTGGAAATGAGGTCGAGATAATTATCAACAGAATTATTGCGCGTGTACCANGCAAGATAATCATCAGCCTCAGGATATCCGCTTTGGGGGGCTGACTCAAATGACTGCATCATTATCTGCTCCTCGAACAGTGATTTCAGGACCACGGCGCCTGCACCGGCCGATTCGGCTTCGGTTATAGAAGTAACATTAGAAGTAAAATTTGAACTGCCGGCTATGACCGGGCTGGAAAGATCCAGTCCCAGATAATGTGTATTAATATTGCTCATATCAGGAATATTTTCGCTGTCCAAAAATAGCCGATCCCACTCTTATCATTGTACTACCCTCCTCCACGGCTATGGGCCAATCGCCCGACATACCCATAGAAATTTCTGAAAAATAGTCAATATTTCTCAAATAGTGTTCCCTGAAAGAAACAAAAAGAGACTTTAGTTTCCTGAACTCTCTTCTGACCATTTGTTCATTACTGCTGAATGAAGCCATGCCCATCAGGCCTCTGATCCGCACATTTGTCATAGATGCTGAGATTGCTGCCCAGTTTATTGTTTCAACCTCACTAAAATCAAATCCGAATTTGGTTTCTTCGGTGGCAATATGAATCTGAAGGAGTACATCGATCTGTCTGCCTGCTTTTTTCGCCTCCTGGTTTATCAGTTCAAGGAGCCTGATTGAATCAACTGATTCAATCATTGATACAAATGGTGCTATAAGTTTTACTTTGTTTGACTGAAGATGGCCTATCAGATGCCATTGTATGTCAGAGGGAAGCACCTCTTTTTTTACAAGCAATTCCTGTACCTTATTTTCTCCGAAAAGACGATGGCCGCAGTTGTATGCTTCCATGATCTCTTCAGGCTTTCTTGTCTTTGAAACAGCAATGAGAGAGACACCGGCAGGCAATGACTCTTTGATTTTTTCTATATTTCCGGCTATCTCTCCCAATTCCTTTTTACTTAATCAAGTTTATGTATAACAAGTCCGCTGCGCAGTTTTGGTTCAAACCAGGTTGTTTTGGGCGGCATGATATTACCTGTGTCAGCAATGTCAATAAGCTGCTTCATTGAAACAGGAAAAAGAGCAAAAGCGACTTTCATCTCTCCGCTGTCTACTCTCTTGCTTAATGCCTTTAGTCCCCTGATGCCGCCAACAAAATCAATCCTCTTTGAGGTGCGCAGGTCTTTTATGTCCAGCAGAGGAGATAAAACACGCTCTGACAATATTGTCACATCAAGAACGCCTATCGGATCGCTGTCATTATAAGTGCCCGGTCTGGCTGTAAGGCTGTACCATGATTTCCCAAGATACATTGCAAAGTTGTGGAGATGGGAAGGAGTATAGATATCCTTGCCTTTATCTTCAATTATAAAGCTCTCCCTTAGTTTTTCAAGCAGCTGATCGGCAGTCAGTCCGTTAAGATCCTTTATTACACGATTGTAATCAAGTATCTTAAGCTGGTTATCAGGGAAGTGTACGGCCAAAAAGAAATTATACTCTTCGTCACCCCTGTGATCAGGGTTATTGTCCCGTTTCTCCTTGCCAACCAGTGCAGCGGCAGCCGTACGGTGATGCCCGTCAGCAACATAGGTAAAAGGCACTTTTTCAGCAAAAATCTTTTCAATATTTCTGTTTTGTGCCTCATCACGTACGACCCAGAAATGATGGCCAAATCCATCTTCTGCAACAAAGTCATAGTCAGGTTTTGTAACTGTTATTTCAGCTACTATCCGGTCAAGCTCTTCCACGGCCGGATAAGCAAAGAAGACAGGTTCAATGTTGGCATTATTCACTCTCACGTGAATCATTCTGTCTTCCTCCTTATCGCGGCGTGTCAGTTCATGCTTTTTTATAATCCCGTTAAGATAATCATCTACGGATGCTGCTCCCACGATGCCATACTGCGTCCGGCCATTCATGGTCTGGGCGTAGATATAGAAATGAGGTGTGTCATCCTGAACGAGCCATCCTTTACTCTGCCATTCCTGAAAGTTTTCAAATGCCTTTTTGTATACTTCTTCTGAATGCACATCAGTACCGGCCGGGAGATCAATCTCTGAACGGGTTATGTGTAAAAGTGATTTTTCCTTACCACGGGCCATTGCCGCAGCCTCCTCTGAGTTCATAACGTCATAGGGAAGACATGCAACTTCTTCTGCATAAACAGTTGGTGGACGAACTCCCCTGAACGGTTTAACTACTGCCATCTCTTAACTAGGTTTTTTGTTATTTATTATTATTTTTTATTTACTCTGAATGTTTCATTACCAGTTGCAAAAAAATCAACAATCTGTCTTGCAGCTGCAACACCTGCATTAATATTTGCTTCTTCGGTCTGAGCGCCCATCTTTTTTGGTGTGAAGAAGAAGCGGCCGCTGAATTTTTCAGTAAAGAGAGCCGCATTATCAGGTGCAACGTCAGACAGGTATCTGAAGTCAGCTCTTTTCTCCATTATGTTTACAAGTTCCTCTTCATTTATAACCTCTTTGCGTGCAGTGTTTACAAGTACTGCATCAGCCGGCATGAGTGACAGCAGTTTTGAGCCAATAGATTTTTTTGTTTTATCATTGGCGGGTATATGAAGCGAGACATAGCGGCATTTTGAATAAAGCTCCTCCACTGTTGCAAGTGGTGTGACACCTGCTTCTTTAATGACTTTGGCATCAACAAAAGGATCAAAAGCATATACATCCATGCCTATTCCCCTGGCAATTGTTGCAACATATTTACCAACATTCCCATATGCATGTATTCCAAGGGTTTTTCCACGAAGCTCCGAGCCTGTCTTACCATCGAAACCACCACGGGCCATATAGAGCATCATGCCTATTGCAAGTTCAGCAACAGCATTTGAATTCTGCCCAGGCGTATTCATTGCAACAATTTTATGAGCTGTGCAAGCCTCAAGATCAAGGTTGTCATATCCGGCACCAGCCCTCACAACTATTTTCAGGTTTGCAGCGGCGTTAATGACTGCGGCATCAATAATATCAGACCTTACAATCATTGCATCAGCGTCTTTGACAGCCTCATGCAGCTCTTGTGGTGTCTTGTATTTTTCAAGAAGGGCAAGCGTGTGTCCTCCTGCTTTAACTACTTCTTTTATCTGTTCTACTGCTATTGCAGCAAAAGGTTTATCTGTGGCAACAAGAATTTTCATATCGGTATTATTTAGTCGTTAAAAAATAAAAGGTGCAGGTGTCCCTGCACCTTATTTTTGTCTTTCAATTTCAGACAGTTTTTTCAAAGTCTTTCATTGTTTTAACGAGTGCCTCAACACTTTCAATTGGCATAGCATTGTAAATTGAAGCCCTGAAGCCGCCAACTGAACGGTGGCCTTCTATACCAATCATACCCTGTGATTTTGCGTATGTTGCAAAGTCTTTCTCAAGTTCTTTGTAGTTGTCAGACATGATGAAGCATACATTCATTATTGATCTGTCTTCCGGATCCTTTACTGTTGCTTCAAAGAGCTTATTACGCTCAATCTCATCATAAAGGAGTTTTGCTTTCGCCTGGTTTATCTTCTGCATCTCTTTTACACCACCTTTATTCTTAAGCCATTCAAGTGTCTTGCATGCAGCAAAAACCGGCAATACAGGAGGAGTATTGAACATAGACTCTTTCTCAATATGAGTTTTATAGCTCAGCATTGTTGGTATTGGCCTTGTTACCTTACCCAGTATACTGTCTTTAATGATAACGAAGGTTACGCCAGCGGGTGCAAGGTTTTTCTGTGCGCCGCCATAAATGAGTGAATATTTTGAAACATCAACCGGACGGCTGAAGATATCTGATGACATATCAGCTATAAGAGGTACTTTTACATCAAGATCCTTTTTGAGTTCGGTACCGAAGATTGTGTTGTTTGTTGTGATATGAAGATAATCTGCATCTTCAGGTACAGCATAATTCTTTGGGAGATAATTAAAATTTTTATCTTTTGATGATGCCACTTCAACAACCTCACCATAAAGTTTGGCTTCCTTCAGTGCTTTTCCTGCCCACTCGCCTGTATTTACGTAAGCTGCCTTTTTTTCAAGAAGGTTCATAGGAACCATTGTAAACTGAAGACTTGCACCGCCGCCAAGGAAGATAACCGAATAACCGGAAGGAATATCAAGAATCTCCTTCATCATAGCGATAGTACTATCCATTACTGCAACAAATTCTTTGCTTCTGTGAGATACCTCCATTATTGAAAGTCCGGTACCTGCAAAGTCTTTGATTGCCTCAATTACTTTCTCATTAGTGTACTGAGGCAAAATAGATGGGCCAGCATAAAAATTGTGTTTCTTCATATTAATTAGTTTTAAATTTCACTAGCGGCAATTTAACAAATCCACAGAATAATTAATATTTAGTTAATATTTTAATTCTGAAAGAGGGATTAGCTTTCCTTCTTTAAGCACAGGTATTACATCTGTAAAGTCAAAGGTGTGGCAGAACTCAATACAGTCGTCCAATCCTTTATCTCTGAGTCTGGAGCGTTGTGCCGCTTTTTCAATGTATCCGTTTAGGTCATTTTTTGCAACTTCCCACAGGTCCATTGAAGCAATGGCAGAGTCGCATTTTGTTGTGAACTTCCCGCTGTCAATAAGTTTATTTGCAAAGGCTCCTGCACAGATTGTGTCCTCCAGGCTTATACGTTCTTTCCATCCGGCGCAGAATATCAGCACATCTCTTTCCTGATCAATCAGCCATTGAGAAAGAGCCGAGAAATTCAGGTATGATCCAATCAGGACTTTATTGCATTCCGATGACATATTTATTATCCCGGTCCCATTGGTTGTGCTGTAAACTATTGATCTGTCCTTAACCTTTTCAGGAGTAAAATTAAATGGTGAGTTTCCAAAATCGGCAAAATCAAGTACAAAGCCATCCCTTTCGGCAGCAACAAGAAAGCCTTCCATCTTGAACCGTTTCGCCTCTTCCACGGTATCAACAGGTATTATCTCTTTGGCGCCGTTAGCGAGTGCAGTGCATATGGCGCTTGTTGCGCGAAGAATATCAATCACAACCACCACAGCCTCGCTGTCGGCATGTTTTGAATACATCGCCGGGGAAAGGCAGACTTCAAGTACTTTCTTTTTCATAAACTTCAGAAGAATGAGTCTTACTCCTGCTTTTTATAGATCGGGAGGTTGACTACTTTAGCTTTCAGATCTTTACCCCTTACCCTGATAAATATTTCAGTATCTGTTTTCCAGAAACCTTTCTTCAGATAAGCCATGCCTATTCCCTGCTTCATCATGGGCGACATTGTTCCTGAGGTCACTTCACCTATTATATTTCCTGCATTGTCAACCACCTCATAATGCTGGCGGGGAATGCCCTTGTCAATCATAACAAAACCCTTCAGGCGTTTCTCAGTGCCTTCATTTTTTTGTTTGAGCAGAAGGTCTTTATCTATAAATGCCTTTGAGTGGTCGAATTTTGTAATCCATGCCAGGCCTGCTTCAATCGGGGAGGTTGTGTCATTTATGTCATTACCGTAAAGACAGAATCCCATTTCAAGGCGTAAAGTGTCTCTTGCACCAAGGCCTACAGGTTTGATGCCATACTCAGCTCCAGCTTCAAATACAGCATGCCAGAGTTTTTCGGCATCGCTGTTTTTTATATAAATTTCACAGCCACCAGCCCCTGTATAACCTGTAGTGGAGAAAAGGACATCCTTTATCCCGGCAAATTCAATAGTTTTAAAAGTGTAGTATTCCATGTCAGTTACCACATCCTTTGTAAGTTTCTGCATAGCTTTAAGCGCTAACGGGCCCTGGATGGCCAGCTGAGCCGTTTCATCAGAGGCGTTAACAAGTGTCTTGCCCGGAACCAGGTTAAAACTGGCAGCATGTGACACGCACCAGTCCCAATCCTTCTGAATATTTGCAGCATTTACCACCAGCAGGAATTTTTCAGGACCAAATCGATAAACGAGCAAATCGTCAACTATGCCTCCTTTGCCATTCGGGAAACATGAATACTGAACTTTGCCATCATACAAAGCGGCTACATCATTCGATGTAATATACTGAAGGAATGCCTGTGCAGTCGGTCCGGTGACCCAGAACTCACCCATATGTGAAACATCAAATACACCCAGCTTTTCACGAACAGTAATATGTTCGTCATTAATACCCGTGTATTCAACAGGCATATTATATCCGGCAAATGGAACAATTTTGGCTCCCAATGCCTCATGAAACTTTAAAAAAGGTGTATTTTTCATGTTCTGAATATTTGATTTCGGACAAAAGTATGACTTTTAGATAAACTAAAAACTGCATTATATCATTTTTGAGACTCTATATTTTGGGTTTATTTCAATATATTAAACCCTGATTTTTTATATTTGCAACAAAGCAGCCAGATTATGGAATACAAGGTAATTAGTCCCGAATATCTTGAAAATGTCACAGGTGGTGATCCGGAGATAACGGAGGAACTTGTTAACATCTTCAAATCGCAGGTCCCTGAATTTATTTATGAAATGAAGGGATTATACAATAAGGGTATGTGGTACGAACTTGGATTACTGGCACACAAGGCAAAGTCATCTGTAGCTGTGATGGGGATGGACACAACTGCCACGATGCTGAAAACGTTTGAGTTACAGGCAAAAGCAGGCGAAAACGAGGATGCATATATGGATTACATCAATCAGTTTGCCTCAGAGGCCGGAGTAGCGGTAGAAGAGTTGGCACTGTACCTCAATAAACTTAAATAACTTTATGGTGCTTGTTGAGAAAGAGGGTAACGTGGATATCGTTCATTTCCTTAATGACCGTATTAACGCTCTTAATGTTGGTACAATTAAAAAAGCTGTCATTCCCCTGCTGGAACAACAGAACAACAAAATCATTATCGATCTTGAGGGAATAAACTACATTGACAGTACCGGCTTTGCAATGTTCCTTCAGCTTTTGAGAACAGCAAAGATCAACTACTGTGTTTTCAAGCTATGCAGCATGTCGCAGCCTATACAAATACTATTCTCGACTCTTCAGCTTCAGACAACTTTTGAATTATACCCTGACAGGGATACGTGTCTCAAAAGCTTCTGAAGCCTCAGATGTGAGAAAGGTCAGTTTTTAATAACCAGCCCGCCGTTTTCAATCACCGCTGTTACCGGTTTGCTCCTGTCAATGCTGCCAGCAATAAGCTCTTTTGACAGTTCATTTACAATGGCACTTTGTATCAAACGTTTTACAGGACGTGCCCCGAAGAGTGGGTCATAACCTTTTGAAGCCAGCCATTCAACAGCCCGGTCGCTTACGCTGAACTCTATCCCCTTTTCTTTTATCATTGCGGCAACTCTGTTGACCTGAAGGCGGACTATTTCTGTTATTTCATCTTTAGTGAGAGGTTTGAACATAACTATTTCATCGACCCTGTTAACAAATTCCGGTCTCAGTGTCTGTCTCAGAAGCTGAATAAGGTCTTCTTTCAGTTTAGCCTCATCCTCTTCACCCAGGCCATTTTCACCGATAGCTTCACGGATCAGTTCCGACCCAAGGTTTGATGTCATTATAATAATTGTATTTCTGAAATTCACAGTACGCCCTTTATTATCTGTAAGCCGTCCGTCGTCAAGTACCTGGAGCAGGATATTAAATACGTCAGGATGTGCTTTTTCAATCTTGTCAAGCAGTACCACGGAGTAAGGCTTATGTCTTACGGCTTCAGTAAGCTGTCCACCTTCATCATAACCGATATATCCGGGAGGAGCACCGATAAGCCTTGATACAGAATGTCTTTCCTGGTATTCTGTTATATCTATCCTGGTCATCAGGTTCTCATTATTAAAAAGATATTCTGCCAGTGCTCTTGCAAGTTCAGTCTTGCCTACGCCCGTTGTTCCGAGGAAGATAAATGATCCTACCGGGCGTTTTTCATCCTGCAGTCCTGCCCGTGACCGTCTTACAGCGTCTGACACTGCTTTTATTGCTTCCTCCTGTCCAACAACTCTTTTATGTAATTCATCCTCCAGCCTGAGTAATTTATCCTTTTCACTCTCCATCATTTTTGCAACAGGTATGCCAGTCCATTTTGCGACTATCTCGGCAATATCTTCGGCCCGTACGTCATCTCTCACCATTGCGCCGTTATTCCTCTTCTCTTCAATTGCTCTGGTAAGCGCGGCTGATTCCTTTTCATTTTCAATCAGGCGGCCGTACCTTATCTCTGCCACCTTACCGTAATCGCCGCTTCGCTCAGCATTTTCAGCCTCAAATTTCAGCTCCTCGGCTTCCTGTTTCTTCTTTTGCAGATTGTCAACAAGCTCTTTTTCTGAACGCCAGCGTGCCTTCATCTCATCTCTCTTTGAGGTTAAATCTGCTATCTCCTTCGAGAGTTCCTTTTCCTTTGCTTTGTCATTGTCTCTTTTTACTGCCTCACGCTCTATCTCAAGTTGTCTTATGAGCCTGTCAGAGCTGTCTATTTCTTCAGGCACCGAGTTCATCTCAAGCCTAAGGTGTGCAGCGGCCTCATCGATAAGGTCAATAGCCTTGTCGGGAAGAAATCTGTCAGTGATATAACGGTATGAAAGGTCAACCGCCGATATGATTGCCTCATCCCTGATTATCACCTTATGATAAGTCTCGTATTTCTCACGCAACCCCCTTAGAATAGAGATTGCGTCAACTCTGTCAGGTTCATTTATTATAACTACCTGGAAACGGCGTTCGAGTGCCTTATCTTTCTCAAAATACTTCTGATATTCGCCTAATGTTGTGGCGCCTATTGCTCTTAGTTCTCCGCGTGCCAGTGCAGGCTTGAGAATATTGGCAGCATCCATTGCACCATCAGATTTCCCTGCTCCGACGAGAGTATGAATTTCATCAATAAAAAGTATCACTTCACCGTTTGAAGCTATGACCTCATTTATGACAGATTTCAGCCTCTCTTCAAATTCACCCTTATATTTAGCTCCTGCAATCAGGGCGCCCATATCAAGAGAAAAAATTCTCTTTGAAGCGAGATCATCAGGCACATCACCCCTTACTATCCGTTGTGCAAGGCCTTCTGCGATGGCTGTCTTACCCACGCCCGGTTCGCCAATAAGTATGGGGTTATTTTTTGATCGGCGTGAAAGTATCTGCAATACCCTTCTTATCTCATCATCACGACCAATGACTGGGTCAAGCTTACCTGCCCTGGCCCTTTCGTTCAGGTTTATTGCAAACCTGTTAAGCGAATCATATGTATCTTCCGATGTCTGACTGTTAACAGACGATCCTTTCCTGAGGTCTTTTATAGCTGCCTTAAGTCCTTCTGAAGAGATGCCGTTTTCTTTCATAACAGAAGCAGTTTTATCTCCAGTTGAAGCGATGCCAAGAAGGATATGCTCAACAGACACAAATCTGTCCTGCATTTTGGCAGCAATATCTTCGGCATGTTTAAGTGCCTGCGAGCATCCCGATGATAAATATGGTTCTGCACCTGAAACCCTTGGATAACTCTCAATGAGCATGTCAAGCGCATGTGTCAGTGCAGTGAGGTTTACTCCCTGTTTGTCAAATAGATATGACGCGATGCTTTCAGCCTCTACTATGATGCCTTTAAGCAGGTGAGCGCATTCAACTGACTGCTGACCTTTGCTATTGGCAATTTCCAAAGCCTCTTTTACAGACTCCTGTGCTTTAACCGTGAAATTTTCAAAGTTCATTTTATTCAGTTTACGCTTTTCAAGCAATATCTTTGCCAACTCTTTTAATTGTGTCATTATGTCAGATTTGTCTTATTTTTGAAAAAAACAGATATGGGAAAAGTTAATTGGAAGCCCGGTACAATGATTTATCCGCTTCCTGCAGTAATGGTAAGCTGTGGAAATGAAAAGGAGGGTTACAATATCATTACAGTGTCATGGACAGGAACAATATGCACTGATCCGGCAATGTGCTACATCTCAGTGCGCCCTGAAAGGCATTCATATGACATCATCAAAAAGAATGGCGAATACGTTATAAACCTGACTACAAAAAAGCTTGCTTATCAGACCGACTGGTGCGGTGTAAGATCCGGCTCCGAATATGATAAATTCAGCGAGATGGGGCTCACCCCCGTGAAGGCAAGTATTGTCAGTGCTCCGCTTATCGAAGAATCACCTCTCAATATTGAATGCAAAGTAAAGGAGATAGTTGAACTGGGCTCACATCACATGTTTATCTCAGAAGTGGTTGCCGTTGATGTGAATGAAGAGCTTATTGACCCTAAAAGCGGTGTATACAGGCTTGATAAGGCGAATGTGATTTGCTATTCACATGGAAAATATTACGATCTGGGGAAGTTTATAGGCCGCTTTGGATTCTCAGTTAAAAAAAATAAAAAAGGTGGTGACAAAGGAAAACACGCGAATAAATAAGGCAAGCTAGGTTTTTTCGTTCTTAAGTAGTATTTTCATATTCTTAAAGTAAAGCTTCGTCAAGGTCTATAACCGTATGAATGAGAAGATTCTAAAAACACTTATGCATTTGTTTGCTATCATTGCACCAGCCCAGGGGAATGATACAGACCGGCGGCTCGTTGTTGAGGCTTTTCTTAAAAGACAACTGAATCAACAGGGTGTAAATGAATACCTTGCCATATTTGACGAATATTATTCCGAGGCGCAGGAGAGGCTGAAAAAAGGCAATGAAGCAAGAAGGAACGCAGCTATTTCTGTAAGGATCATTAAAATATGCTATGACATCGGGCCACAGCTTACTTTCAAGCAGAAAATAATTATCCTGGTTCAGCTTCTTGAATACTGCAAAACAGACACCATTGAAGTAAGCGCCATTGAGCTGGAGTTCATTTTAACGGCAGCTGATGGGTTTAATGTAGACAGAAATGACTATCAGCTCATTGTCAGATTCATCCTATCATCGTATGATGATATACCTGACTCAAGCAATATACTGGTGATTGACAGCATTAAAGATCACTCTTTTGAAAATGCACACCATTTGTATTCAGAATCGGTAAAAGGCCAGGTCAGGGTGTTGAACATACCCTCGGCAGAGATGCTGTACGTCAGAGCATTTAATACCGGTGAAATAGTAATGAGCGGACAGCTTCTGCACGAAGATAAAGTATATCTTTTCAACAGGGGCGCCTCGTTAAAATACCAGAACTCAATACCAGTTTATTTCTCCGATGTGATGCGTCACTTCCTGAATGAGAAACTGATGGCTTCAAGGGTAGTTTATGAGGTCAAGGATATTGAGTACAGGTTCATGGGAGGCGATGTAGGCCTTCACAAGATGAGTTTTTCAGAAGAGTCAGGACGTCTTATCGGGATCATGGGAGCATCAGGTGCCGGTAAATCAACATTGCTTAACGTTTTGAACGGCATTAATAAGCCACATTCAGGAGCTGTTCTCATAAACGGGGTAGACATTCATAAATGCTCGCAGAAAGTGAAAGGGCTTATTGGATTTGTCTCCCAGGACGATCTGCTCATTGAAGAGCTTACGGTTTATGAGAATCTCTACTATAACGCCAAACTATGCTTCAGCAACCTCAATTATGATGAGTTACATGATAAGGTCGTCGAAGTATTGAAAAGTCTTGGCCTCTATGAGATACGTGATATGAAAGTCGGCACTCCGCTGAATAAGAAAATATCCGGAGGCCAGCGTAAAAGACTTAATATTTCACTTGAGCTGATCAGAGAGCCATCGATAATGTTCCTTGATGAACCTACATCAGGTTTATCATCACTTGATTCCGAAAACATACTCGACCTGTTAAAAGATCTGTCGCTGAAGGGCAAACTGTTATTTGTTGTTATTCATCAGCCTTCATCAGATATATTCAAAATGTTTGACAGGCTGTTGTTCCTTGATTCAGGAGGGTATCTTATATATGATGGTAACCCTATTGAATCAATCGTCTATTTTAAACAGCTTATACACCATGCAAACTACAATGAAAGTGAGTGCAGGGTGTGCGGTAATGTCAATTCCGAGCAAATTTTCAATATAGTTGAGGCGAGGGTTCTTGATGAAATGGGTCAGCCCACCATTACAAGAAAGATATCACCAAAGGAATGGAATGCCTATTATGAGCAAAATCTAAGGGCAAATGTAACAACACCTGAACCCGGGAAAGGTATCCCCGAGATAAAACTTAAAACGCCAGGTTGGCTTAAGCAGTTTTTTGTCTTTGTAAAAAGAGATATACTGGCGAAGTTATCAGATATGCAGTATCTGGTAATAACCATGCTTGAAGCCCCTGTGCTTGCCTTCTTTCTTGCATACATCATCAGATACTTCAATAAGAGTGCCACCTCACCTGAATACTGCCTGATGTATAACAAAAACCTTCCGGTCTATATATTCATGTCTGTCATTGTGGCAATATTTATGGGACTGACAGTGAGCGCTGAAGAGATCATTAAAGACAGGAAGATACTCAAAAGAGAGGCCTTCCTGAATCTGAGCTGGAGCAGTTACCTTATATCAAAAATCACTGTCCAGTTTATTATCTCCTCACTGCAGGCCCTGACTTTTGTAGTGATAGGAAACACTATCATGGGTATTAAAGGAATGTGGTTTGACTACTGGCTTGTTTTGTTCAGTTGCTGGGCTGTTGCAAACATGATGGGACTTCTCATCTCTGATAGCTTCAAAACAGTGGTTACTATTTATATACTGATTCCATTTCTTGTTATACCCCAGATAATTCTCAGCGGCATAATAGTAAAATATGAAAAGCTTAATCCTGTTATTTCCTCGCCTGTCAGCATTCCTTTCTATGGCGAAATAATTACTGCCCGCTGGGGTTATGAGGCGCTGGCGGTTGATCAGTACATGAACAACAGGTTTGAGACCAAATTTTACGATTATGACAAGATAATCAGTATCTCCAAATACAAGCGCGAGGTATGGTACAATGAAATGAAGAGTATAGTCTCAACTGTGGAGGGCAATCTTGAAAGGAACAGGCTTTATGGCTCCAAACTTGATGACATTGTACTGCTTCAGAACGAGGTTAGAAAAGAGCTCCTGAACACTCCTCAGGTAAAGAGTGATGTGACTCTGCTAATGAATAATCAAATCACTCCTGAAGCGATGAAAGAAGTGCGTGATTATCTTGAACTGGTGCGAGACTTTTATATGAACATATCCAAGCAAGCTGTAAGCGCAAAGGACAGGAAAATTGAAGCTGAAGAAGAGATTGACAAGGAGAACTTTATAAAGCTTAAAAAAGACTTCACAAACGAATCTCTTGAAGATTTTGTGAGGAACCAGAATGAGAAAGAAAAAATAATCAGGTATAAAAACCAGTTATATCAGAATTATGACCAGATATATCTTGATCCTGAACACAAGCTTGTTAAAGCTCACTTCTATGCTCCGCGCAAACAGGTTTTTGGCATTTTTGTGAATACGCTTGCTGTAAATGTCGGAGTGATATGGTTCATGACAATTGTTTTATACATTATCCTGTATTTCAAGCTTTTGAAGCGTACGCTTGACTTTATTGAGAATGCAATTAAAGCCTATCGCGACAGGAAGAGTGAATGATTACAGCATAAAAAGAGGGGCCATTTCTGAAAATGGCCCCTCTTTTTATGCTGTACCGATCTTTTGAGAAACAGGGTTTTATTCTACAATCTCAATCATTTTAAACGGGACTTTAATGATTGAATCATAGTCTTCGCCAGCTTCAAGCATATCCTCATCATCCTCCTCATAAAACCAGTTTATCTCAACATCATGTTTTGATCTGTGAATCGACTCAAGGCGTTTAAAAACATCAAGTATGCACTTCGATGAGCTGGTATTGAAATACTCCAGCCTGATGTTAACACTGGTTTTTTCCAGCGGGCTTTGCATGTATGTGTCGAGCCACTCATTCAGAGGCTTATAAAACTCAACAGAGTTCTCAGGTATAGATCGACCTTTTATCTCAAATACTCCCTCCTTTGAATCAAAGCGGATAGAAGGGGTTTTTGATGTTCCTTCAATGATGATCGGTTCCATGTTTATAATTCTTAGAATTATTAATCTGTTTTATTCTTCATTGATCAACGCGCTCAGACAAAAAGCTGAAAAAGCATCGTCGAACTTTGTGAACTTATAATCAAGTTTATTTCCTGTTTTCCTGGCAATATCAATAAGCCCCAGCCCTCCGAGTCCCTTATCTGTGACTTCCTGATGGTTAAGCACATCTTTGTACAACTCTTTTATCTCGTCAACTGATGATTTATTTATCCTGTCAATTTTTGATTCCAGTTCATCAACCCTGAAGTTAGAAATAAAGTTGCAGGTGGTAATCCTGTAACCTTCATTATTTTTATCCATCAGGATAATTCCATATTTTTCCTGATTTCCTGCCTTGAACCCGACAGGAACATGATCGGCATGATGGTAAAGGTTTTGCAGGCTTTCCACAAGCACGTTGTAAACCTTCTTGCGCAGCCTCGGATGCTCATTGATTGTGATAAGTTTGAACTCAACCGAATCAAGGACGTTATTTATGATATCTGAGTCTATGTTACCTTTAAAGTAAAAGATAGCATCGCCAGGATTGTGGTCGTTAATAAGATTGTCAAGATCAAAGCTCATCTGCTTTTTTAGCATAAACTGAATATCAAATAACAAAAATATAAGATTGTTGATTACCTGCAACTAAACAGCGCGATAATTTTTAAGCTAAACGGGCTTTTTTGACCAGTGGCTGATATCGTTAGACAAAAGAAGAAAATCAGTTTATGCCTGTATTTTTTTTGTGCCCTGGTACAGGTCATAACCATGTAAGCGACATTCAATATTCCCGTTGTACAGGTCGAACTTTTTAAATGTTTTTAGTCCTACAGCCTGAAGACATTCTCTGTCTCCTGATAGAATCCAGGCTTTATGGCCTGTATAAAAATGTTTTAATCTGCTTCCCATTTCGCGGTAAAAGGCATTCTGATCAAGAAGGCCGATTCTCTGGCCATAAGGAGGGTTCATAATTATTGTACCCGACTCTGTCTCAGGAACAGAAGTGAGGAAGTCGGCCTTACTGATCTCTACCGCATTGCTCAGTCCGCATGCAATTATGTTTGATCTGGCTATTCTTACGGCCTCGTCTGAAATATCCTTTCCAAAAACAGGCACAGGCGACTTTCGCACTTTTTTCTCAGCATCGAATTTTACTGATCTGAAAAGGCTTTCATCGAAGTCTTTCCATTTCATAAATCCGAAGTTTCTTCTGAAATAACCCGGCGCAATATTGCATGCGATAAGTCCTGCTTCAGCCACAATAGTACCGGAGCCGCACATACCATCTGTTAACGGGGTATCTGCCTTCCATCCCGAAAGGGCTATTACGCCGGCGGCCAGCACCTCGTTTAATGGTGCAACCCCCTGCTCCTCCCTGTATCCTCTTTTAAAAAGCGGAACAACGGTTGAATCAAGAGATAATGTGGCCCTGTCGTGACTGATATGAAGGTTTATCTGAATGTCAGGTGATCGTGAATCAACTGAAGGTCTTTTTGATGTGCGCCGTCTGAAATAGTCAGCAATTGCATCCTTCACGACCAATGCCGGATAGCCGCTGTGAGTAAAGTGTTTTGATGTGACGACAGAAGTAATTGCAAATGTCTGTGAAGCATCAAGATAGTTGTCCCATGGAAGATTAAATGCACCATCATACAGGTCACTTGGTTTTCTGATGGTGTACTCATTGACAGGCAGCATAAATGACAGTGCCAGCCTGCTGCAATAATTTGCCCTGTAAAGCAAAGATTTGTTCCCCTCAAATACCACGGCCCTGTTCCCGGCCTTGACGCTGGTGGCACCAAGCGCAGTAAGCTCATCGGCCAGTACGCCTTCAAGACCATAAAGGGTCTTTGCTACGATCTTCATTCTTTTCCCTTTCCAAATCCTAATATTTCATTATAGACTTTCACATTGTCTATAATGCCTGATGCTTTAATTATTGATTCATCTGTCTTGTTCATAATCCTGAAATACTCATTCAGGCTCCACAGATCACGGGCAACAAGGGCCTTCATTATCTGAAGTATCGAAGCAGACGAGGTTTTAAAACCCTCTTCGTTATATTTGACACCGTTCTTTTCTCCGGCAGCTATCATTTCTTTTATCGCCTTATCATCAAATGCAAAATTTTTGTCGAACTTTTCAAATGTCTTATATCTGGCAAGAAGCTCCTTCCTGTGCGCATCAGCATAAGAAAGAGTATATGTGGTTATTGTTGAGGTACGAACCAGGTCACGATAGTATTCCGAGTAATTAGCCGTATCAATAGGAACAAACACATCCGGTGTTATCCCGCCTCCGCTGTATACCGGGCGCTTATTTATAAGGGTGTAAGTCTTAAGAGAGTCTGGCAGGCTTATGCTGTCGGCATGCAACAGTTCGCCATTAAGGTACCTGTTATAAAATTTCTGGTAATACTTATCCACGCCATCTGAATATGGCGTTTGAATTGAGCGTCCTGAAGGGGTATAATATCTTGCAACGGTCAGTCTTACCATCGATCCATCAGGAAGCGGAAATCTGTTTTGTACCAATCCCTTTCCAAATGTGCGTCTCCCAACAACAACACCTCTGTCCCAATCCTGAACAGCACCGGTCAGTATCTCACTTGCTGAAGCAGATCCTTCATCTGTAAGGATTGCAATTCTTGCATTGGCCAATGTCTCCAGCGATGATGATTTAAAATCCTGTCTGGGTGTGTGAAGACCTTTGATATAAACAATGAGTTTACCTGGTTCAAGCATTTCATCTGCTATCTCAACCGCTGAATTCATGATACCGCCTGAATTGTTACGCAGGTCAATAATCAGGTTTTGCATTTTTTGCTTCTTAAGCATTTCAACAGCACTGTCAAACTCACTGGTGGTTGTCTCAGCAAAGCGGTTAATTTTGATATATCCTGTTGTGGCTGTTACCATATAAGCAGCATCCAGGCTGTTAACCGGGATTTTATCACGTGTGATATTTTTGTCAAGTAGTGCGGGAAGTCCTTTTCTGAATATTTTGATGTTAACCACTGTGCCTTTAGGGCCCATAAGTCTGTTACGCACACCCTCAGTTGTTATTCCTATCCCAGACACTTTTTCTCCTGCAATCTCAATTATTCTGTCTCCTGAAATAATGCCGGCCTTTTCTGATGGTCCGCCGGGTGTTGGGGTAATTATTATAATTGTGTCATTAAGCAGATTGAACTGCACACCAATGCCTTCAAAGTTACCCTGCATCGACTCATTCTCCTCAGCCACCTCTTTCTGAGGCACATAAACTGAATGCGGATCAAGTTTCTTGAGAGTGCTGACAATCATCTCCTCAGAGATTTTTGAGATATTGACACTGTCAACATATTTGGCATCAAGAAGTGAAAGGACACGACCTATTTTGTAAGTCTCGGTTGTTAATCCCTGAGAGCTTGCTGCCACAGGCAGGAGCATCACTAATATAACAATTGGCAGTCTGAATTGAATTTTCATCATGATATGATTCAGTAAGTTAATTTCTGCGTTATTACTCCCATTCAATTGTTGACGGGGGTTTTGAGCTGATATCAAAAACAACCCTGTTAATACCCTTCACCTTATTAATAATAGCGTTTGACACCTCTGCCAGAAATTCATATGGCAGATGGCTCCAGTCGGCCGTCATCCCATCGGTTGATGAGACAGCCCTTAGTGCTATTACGTTCTCGTAAGTACGTTCATCGCCCATAACCCCTACCGACTGTACCGGCAGAAGGATAACGCCTGCCTGCCAGACCTTGTCGTAGAGGCCGTTCTCTTTGAGTCCGGAAACAAAAATATCGTCAGCCTCACGCAGTATTCTCAACTTCTCTTCCGTGACATCACCAATTATGCGTATAGCCAATCCGGGACCAGGGAAAGGATGTCGGTTTAATATCTCATCAGGCATCTCAAGAGCCCGACCCACTCTGCGAACTTCGTCCTTAAAGAGCAACCGAAGGGGTTCCACAACCTTAAGATTCATCTCTTCAGGCAATCCACCCACATTATGATGTGACTTAATAGTTGCTGATGGTCCGTTAACTGAAACCGACTCAATCACGTCAGGATAAATAGTGCCTTGTGCAAGCCATTTTACATCCTTTATTTTATGGGCTTCTTTGTCAAAAGTTTCAATGAATACCCTTCCAATAATTTTCCTTTTTTTCTCAGGTTCGCTGACTCCCCTGAGCTCAGTCAGGAATTGTCTGGTTGCGTCAACACCTATAACATTAAGTCCCATCCGTTTGTAGGCTTCAAGAACCCTGTTATACTCATCTTTTCTAAGCAGGCCGTTATCAACAAATATTGAAGTAAGGTTAGCGCCTATAGCTCTGTTAAGCAGTATTGCAGCAACTGATGAATCAACTCCTCCTGAAAGGCCAAGAACAACCCTGTCGTTTCCCAGCTTCTCTTTTAGCATTGCTATGGTGCTTCCTACAAATGATGCCGGTGTCCAGTCGGTTTTGCAGCCACAAATATCAACAACAAAATTGCTCAACATAGAAAGCCCCTCAGTAGTATGGTAAACTTCAGGGTGAAACTGAATGCCCCATGTATCCTCCCCAATAATGTGGAACGCACCTACTTTAACATCAGCCGTAGAGCCTGTGATCTTATAGTTCTCCGGAATACCGGCAATGGTGTCACCGTGAGACATCCACACCTGTGTCCCTGCAGTAATATTTTTAAAGAGCGGATCAATTGTGTCAATTGAAGTCAACCGTGCCCTGCCATATTCACGTGTATTGGATGGCAGAACCTCTCCTCCAAAGTTATGAGACAGCAGCTGTGCCCCATAACATACTCCCAATAATGGTACCTTCCCTTTTATCTGTGACAGATCCGGGACAGGTGCGTTTTTATCCCTGACAGAATACGGGCTTCCGGAAAGGATGACGCCTTTGACTGAGCCATCAGGCGAAGGAAAATGATTAAATGGATGAATCTCGCAATAGACGTTTAACTCTCTGATTCTTCTTGCAATAAGCTGTGTGTACTGAGATCCGAAGTCAAGGATCAATATTTTCTCCTGCACTGTAAAAACGTTTTTTGTTAAAACCAGCTTCAAAGATAGTCAAACTTTGGGAAAGGGTAAAGAACGGAGAATGGAAAACGGAGAGCGGAGAGGCTACATATCTGTCAAACGCTTATTGTTAATCATTAATAAAAAAGATGCTGTTAGAAGGCAGCATCTTTTTACAATATTTTGTCAATATACTAGAGAGCGAAATCACCGGTATATGAATCAACATATGAGGGAGCTACTTTGACCCTGTTGGCAGTAGCCCAGTTTTTCATTTGGGTGCATGCATATGAGCAGTCAGGTTCAAAATAAACATAGCCATTGTCAGTAAAACCTTTCATCTGGTAATAGGTAAATACACCATTTTTCATGGTGGCGTCGCCATCATATGAATATGTTGTTTTACTTGAGGCAACAGCAATAACCCTTCCGGCAGCACTCAGGTTTGTCATATAACCAATCTGGCAGGCGTCAAAGCAAAACATCATCTTGGTGCTTGTTGCAGCTGCAAATTTTGTTTTAAACCACGTGTAGCTTATATAATAAAGGTCAGCTGAAATGATATTTCCCTTGCTGCCATGACCTGAATAGCAGAAAGCAATAGTATTTCCGGCAACAGACTGGCTTGCAAGCGTATTGACAGCAGCTTCGATGGCGCTTTTTGTTGCATTTCCGTCAATGAGTGTCGTAACCGTGTAACCGTCGGCCTGAAGCACGGCTTTCCAGTCAATGGCATCATCATCGCAATACTGCAGGTCATTTGCAGTTCCTGCATAATCTGATATGCCAATAATCAATGCATATTTACCGCCTTTTGCAGTAGTGGTAACTGGCTTCACCGGTGTGGCATCCTTGTCAGTAACCTGGAACATGGCAATTACATTTGAAGGCCTGTTGTCAATGGTGGCAAAATCAGGTCTTACCGTACCTGTCATTTGAACCGGTGCTAAATTATCAGGCGCCGTGTCTACTTTTGTACAACTCTGAAAGGTGGCTGCAGCTAACAAAGCCACAAATCCAAGACTAATGAGTTTTTTAATTTTCATGGTAATTTGGTTTAGAGATTAAAGATTAGTGAGATCAAGTTACTAAAAATGTTTAGTTCATCTTAAATATGAAATAAGTATTTTGAACCTGATATTAACAGATCTGACGGGCATCAGGTGAAAATCTTTCTCTGATTGTGAAAAGTACTGCCCTCTGCTAAATATCTCATGCTGAAGGCTTAACCTAAATAACATAGGTAAAGCCGTCTTTTGCTGCCTCAGTGTTTTCAAACACTTCTCTTGCCTCGGCCTCAAGTACTAAAGGGTCGCGGTAACGGGCTGAGAAGTGACCAATTATAAGTTTTTTCACTTTCGCCTCTTTGGCAACTGTGGCAGCTTCCGTAGCGGTAGAGTGACCTGTCTCATGGGCAAGTTCTGTCTTGCTTTTATCAAATGTTGCTTCGTGATACAGCAGATCTACCTCACTTACATATGAATGAAGCTTTTTAAAATATTTCGTGTCGCTGCAGAACGCGAATGATTTTGGTTTCGGAGCAGGCAGGGTAAGCTCTTCATTTGGAATGACCTTTCCGTTGTCAAGTATCAGATCAGCTCCTTTTTTTATTGCAGGAATATCCCGGATTGTGATAGAGTACTCAGTAATCTTGCCCTTAATAATTCGTTTGTCGGCTTCTTTTTCCCTGAAAAGATAGCCATAAGCAGGAACACGGTGTTTAAGAGGGAATGCTGTGACGATTAGTTTTTTTGTATCAAGAATTACCTCAGGGGTGTTACCTGAAAGGCCTTTGAATTTAATATCAAAATTAAGGTGAATGTCAAAGTCGGTAAAGTGCCGGTTCATCAGTGGCTCGAGATTGACGGGGCCATAAAGCCATACCGGTTCTTTGCGGCCCATGAGATTAAAGGTTGAGAGAAGGCCGTAGAGGCCGAACATATGGTCGCCATGCAGATGACTGATAAATATGTGAGATATCTTGCCAAAACGTATTTTGTAACGGCGCATCTGCATCTGCGTTCCCTCACCACAGTCTATTAAAAATAACCGCTCATGCGCATTAAGCACATGAGCGGTTGGATATCGTTCTGATGTCGGCAGAGCGGAACTGGTCCCGAGTATGGTAAGGTGGAATGACATTCCAGCCTTGCTTTCTCAGGAGATGATCTTTTCTGCGTCTTCAGTGGTTCCGGTAATCGAAAGCACCGTATCGAGCTGTGATATTGTAATCAGGCGCTCGACAGCCTCGTTAAGCCCGCAGAGTACAAATGTACCACCAGCGTTTTTGCAGAGACGGTTGGCTACCAATATTGCGCTTAGACCTGACGAATCACAATACTGACATTTTTTTAGGTCAAGAATAATATTCTTTTCTCCTTTTCCAGAAATCAATACAAGTTCAGATTTAAGAGGAGGTGCTATATGCGTGTCTAGCTTCTCAGTCTCAATCCTGATTACTGTACAATTCTTCCGGTTTTCAATATTGAAGTCCATAACTTTTTAGATTTACAAGTCTAAAGTTACATTATTTTTTCTTTTTACCGGCAGATTTGCTTTCTTTTTCTTCAAGCTCTTCTTTAAGGGCTGCGAGATCAGTTATGTCTCCGAGAGTTGTCTTCTCAAGGTTTGTTTTGACCTTGCGTGTTGCCTTCTTGGTAGATTCAACTTCAGCTTTCTTTGCTGTTGCTTCTGCTGACTTCTTCTCATCTTCAAAAACGCGGCTGTGTGATACAATGATCTTTTTGGCGCCTTTGTTGAATTCAATGACCTTGAAGTTGAGTTTTTCTTCAACACCTGCAGTTGTTCCGTCTTCCTTAACAAGATGCTTAGGAGTGGCAAAACCTTCAACACCATAAGGAAGTGCTATAATAGCACCTTTGTCAAATACTTCGACAACGGTTCCCTCATGTATCGAATCAACTGTGAAGAGGTCTTCGAACACGTCCCATGGATTTTCTTCAAGCTGCTTGTGACCAAGACTCAGCCTTCTGTTTTCTTTATCGATCTCAAGAACAACAACTTCAATCTCAGCATCTATTGATGTAAATTCAGCAGGATGTTTGATTTTCTTTGTCCATGAGAGGTCAGAGATATGTATGAGTCCGTCAACGCCCTCTTCAATCTCAACAAATACGCCAAAGTTGGTGAAGTTGCGAACTTTTGCCATGTGGCGTGTTCCAACACTGTATTTTGTATCGATGTTTTCCCATGGGTCAGCTTTGAGTTGTTTGATGCCAAGAGACATCTTGCGCTCTTCGCGGTCGAGTGTAAGGATAACAGCCTCAACTTCGTCTCCTACCTTCATAAATTCCTGTGCACTGCGAAGGTGCTGTGACCATGACATTTCTGAAACGTGGATAAGACCTTCAACGCCCGGAGCAATCTCAACAAATGCTCCATAATCAGCCATAACAACAACCTTGCCTTTTACCTTATCACCAACCTTGAGGTTAGCATCGAGTGAATCCCATGGATGAGAAGTGAGCTGTTTGAGACCAAGGGCAATACGTTTCTTATCATCATCAAAGTCGAGAATAACAACATTGAGTTTCTGATCAAGCTGTACTATCTCTTCCGGATGGTTAACCCTGCCCCATGAAAGGTCAGTGATGTGGATAAGACCGTCTACGCCGCCAAGATCAATGAATACTCCGTATGAAGTGATATTTTTAACGGTTCCCTCAAGAACCTGACCTTTTTCAAGTTTTGAAATGATCTCTTTCTTCTGCTGCTCAAGCTCAGCTTCGATAAGAGCTTTGTGAGAAACAACAACGTTTTTGAACTCCTGGTTGATCTTAACAACCTTGAATTCCATTGTCTTACCAACATATACATCGTAATCCCTGATCGGTTTTACGTCTATCTGTGATCCCGGCAGGAATGACTCTATTCCAAATACATCAACGATCATACCGCCTTTTGTACGGCACTTGATGTAACCGGTAATGATTTCGTTGTTCTCAAGTGCTGAGTTAACCCTGTCCCATGAGTTATAAGCACGTGCTTTCTTATGAGAAAGAACTAGCTGACCTTTTTTGTCTTCCTGGCTTTCAACATATACTTCAACCTTGTCACCAACCTTCAGGCCCGGATTATAACGGAATTCGTTAAGGCTCACAACACCTTCAGACTTCTGTCCGATGTTGATAACAACCTCACGGCTGTTCATTGATATTACTGTACCTTCAACCACTTCATCAACAGCAACTGTTGAGAGTGTGTTTTCATACTGTTCTCTCTGTTTATCAAGAGCTTCTTTTGATGAAAAACCATCATTCTCATATGTGTCCCAGTCAAAATCTTCAAGTGGCACTGTTGGTGCATGCTCTGTTGCATGCTCTGATGACTTTTCTTTCTTTGCTTTTTTCTCCCTGTAAATAGGTTTTTCTTCCTCTACCTCTACACCGGCAGCCTCGCTAACGACAGGAGCTTCGTTAACTACTTTGTTTGTCTCTTCAGACTGACCCTCGTTGTTCAGAGCCTTTTCTTCATTTTCACTCATAACAATTAATTAATTTAAAATTAATAAGTTAGACATTATGTTGTTAAAAAATTGCCTGCAAAGATATCATTTTATTATTTATTAACCTAATAATCAGGGTACTTTTGATCCCTGAAAACATGCTCCCGGCTATGACAATAACCTCTTCTTTCCGGGATAAATAGTTTTTCATACTTTTGCATTTATATCTTTTAAGAAAAAGGAAATGAAAATTACAGTTGTTGGAACAGGCTATGTCGGTTTGGTGACGGGAACGTGTTTTGCAGAGACCGGCGTAACGGTGACCTGTGTCGACATCGACAGTGAGAAAATAAATAAGCTGAAGATGGCCCAGCCACCGATATATGAACCAGGACTGGAAACGATGATCAGGCGAAATGCCGAGAAGGGAAGACTCTTTTTTACAACAAAACTTGAGGATGGACTCAGTAATTGTGAAGCTGTATTTATTGCTGTGGGGACCCCTCCTCTTGAAGACGGTAGCGCAGACCTGTCAAGCATTGTTGAGGTAGCACATGAGATTGGCCAAAAGCTGAAAGAATATGTTGTTATTGTAACCAAAAGCACCGTTCCCGTAGGAACATCAGAGGTAATACGCCAGATAGTGCAGGAAGAGATTGATCAGAGACATGAGGAGATATATTTTGACGTTGCTTCAAACCCGGAGTTTCTTAAGGAAGGGGATGCAATAGATGACTTTCTGAGACCTGAACGCATTGTAATCGGCACCGATTCAGACGATGCTGAAGATATAATGCGCCGGTTGTATAAGCCATTCATTCTCAACCAACATCCTATCCTTTTCATGGATATTGCTTCAGCCGAACTGACTAAATATGCGGCCAATGCGATGCTTGCCACAAGGATCAGCTTTATTAACGAAATAGCAAACCTCTGTGACATACTGGGCGCTGATATTAACCTTGTAAGAAAAGGCATTGGCAGTGACTCACGCATTGGCAATAAATTCCTTTACCCCGGTATTGGTTATGGCGGATCGTGCTTTCCAAAAGACACGAAGGCACTTATCCGTACAGCAGAGCAGAAGGGATATTCTCCTAACGTGATTAAGGCAGTTGAGTATACCAATGAGCTTCAGAAAGCTATCCTGTTTAAAAAAATAAAAGAGCACTTTAACAATAACATCAGTGGCATGACCTTTTCTGTATGGGGACTCTCGTTTAAGCCCCAGACTGATGACACACGTGAATCACCCGCAATGGTCATTATAAGGCTCATGCTTGAGGCCGGAGCCAAAGTAAGAGCTTATGACCCTGCCGGTATGCCTGAGGCAAAAGCAAAACTGGGTGACAGGGTGTACTTTGCATCTGACCCTTATGATGCCGCTACAGGGGCTGACGCTCTGGTGCTTGTGACTGAATGGGCTGAGTTCAGGCTGCCTGACTGGGAAGAGATAAGCAAGAGAGTTAAAAGAATGGTGGTATTTGACGGAAGAAATATATATGATCCCCTTGAACTGAGAAGAATGGGATTTGAATATTATGGCATTGGCCGAAGGCTTAACTGAACAATGCCGGATAATTTATAACTTGACCTGTATGAAAGGAATTATTCTCGCCGGTGGTGCCGGTACACGACTGCATCCAATAACAGATGCTATCTCAAAACAGCTCCTGCCTATTTACGACAAACCAATGATTTATTATCCCCTGTCGGTTCTTATGCTGGCCGGAATAAAAGATATACTTATTATATCGACACCCCGCGATCTTCCTGGATTCAGATCACTTCTGGGCAATGGATCAAACCTGGGGATGAAATTCTCCTACATTGAACAGCCATCACCGGATGGACTCGCACAGGCTTTCATACTGGGTGAGGAATTTATTGGAAATGATAATGTTTGTATGGTCCTTGGTGATAATATCTTCTATGGCGACGGCCTAAGCCAGGTTCTGATGGAAGCCTCCGCAATTGAAACCGGCGCTATAGTATTCGGATACGCCGTAAATGACCCGGAACGTTATGGTGTGGTTGGATTCGATAGTAATGGCAAGGTTACAAGTATTGAAGAAAAACCTGCTCAGCCAAAATCAAAATATGCCGTTACGGGGCTCTATTTCTATGACAATACCGTGGTAAAAAGAGCAAAAAACCTTAAACCCTCAGCAAGAGGTGAACTTGAAATAACTGACCTTAACAGACTCTATCTAAAAGATAATCTGCTTGATGTGAAGCTTCTTGGCAGAGGCATGGCATGGCTCGACACTGGGACCTACGATAGTCTCCTGCAGGCCTCTAACTTTATTGCCACACTTGAACAGAGACAGGGACTGAAGGCATCATGCATTGAGGAGATTGCATACAAACGCAAGCTGATAACCAAAGAACAGCTTCTCTCAATTGCCGCACCGGTTGCTAAAAGTCAATACGGACAATATCTGATTAAAGTAGCTAACGAGGAATAACAGATGGGATTAATTAAACTGATAGAGACTGGTCTTCCCGGACTCCTGATTGTTGAACCAAAGGTGTTCAGCGACGACAGGGGTTATTTTTTCGAAAGCTACAATCATAACGATTTTGTTAAAGAAAACCTTGATTTTAACCCGGTTCAGGATAATGAATCATCCTCAGCATACGGCGTTATACGTGGCCTTCATTTTCAGAACAACCCTCATGCCCAGTCAAAACTGGTAAGGGTCATTGAAGGAGAAATATTTGATGTCGCCCTTGACCTGAGGAAAGGATCACCTACATATGGTAAATGGTATGGCGTACAACTGAACTCGGCAAATAAACTGCAGTTTTATATTCCAAAAGGTTTTGCTCACGGTTTTTCTGTCCTGAGTGAAAAAGCTGTAGTGATTTATAAGTGCGATGATTACTATTCGCCCGGAGATGAAAACGGAATTAATCCCTTTGACCCTGCCCTGAACATCGATTGGATGGTTGAAAATGGCAAAGAGATATTAAGTCCGAAGGATAAAAAAAACCCGTACCTGGCTGATTTGAAAAATAACTTTACTTACTGAAAGATGTCTACAATATTAGTAACCGGTGCATCCGGACAACTGGGGAGCGAGCTCAGGGACCTTTCTTCCAGGTTCAGTGGCTACACTTTCCTTTTTACTGATCAGGAAGAGATGGACATCACTGATGCAAATCAGTCAGCCATATTTATAAATTCAGCATCTCCAGACTGGATAATAAACTGTGCAGCATATACTGCTGTTGATAAAGCTGAGGGTGAGGCAGACCTGGCACACAGAATTAATGCAACCGGCGTTCAGAATATTGTAAAAGCAATAGCCGGAACAGAGTGCAGGCTTATTCATATCTCAACCGATTATGTCTTTGACGGCAAAAAAAACACACCCTACCAGGAGGATGACGTTACGGGTCCGATGACTGTCTACGGCAACACAAAGCTGGCCGGTGAGATGGAAGCGCTTAAGCACCCGTACACCATGATTATACGAACATCGTGGTTATATTCATCATATGGAAACAACTTTGTTAAAACAATCATAAAGAAGGCCGGGTCATCAGATAATATCGGTGTAGTCTTTGATCAGACCGGCTCACCTACATACGCAGCTGATCTTGCATCAGCAATAATGGAGATTATTAGTGGCACTATCCGTAACAGGCATGTCTTTTCACCAGGCATATTCAACTATGCAAATGAAGGTGTATGCAGCTGGTTTGATTTCGCTATTGAAATTGTTAAGGCAGTGGGATCGACATCCAATGTCAGACCGTTACTTACAACAGATTGGCCCTCACCTGCTGCAAGGCCACAATACAGTGTGTTTAATAAGAAAAAGATTAAAGAAACGTATAATCTCACCATCCCTTACTGGCGAGATAGTTTGTTAAAATGTATATCTAAACTAAGCAAAAGCAATGGTTGACATTATTGATATCCGTAAGAAAGCCGGGCAATGGCTGGGCGAAGAGTTTGACCAGGCAACACGTCAGGAAGTAAAAACTATGCTCGAAAACGATGAAAAAGCGCTTATCGACGCATTTTACCAGGATCTCGAATTTGGCACAGGGGGCCTCAGAGGCATCATGGGCGCCGGCACAAATCGCATGAACCGCTACACCCTGGGTATGGCTACGCAGGGGCTTTCAAACTATCTGCTCAAACAGGCTGCCGACAAAAAGAACATTAAAGTGGCAATTGCATATGACTGCCGTAACAACAGCAGTGAATTTGCAAGGGTGGCAGCAGATATATTCACAGCCAACGGGTTCAGGGTATATCTCTTTGAGTCACTAAGACCAACACCTGAACTTTCATATTCAATACGTTTATATAATTGTGACGCAGGGGTGATAATAACAGCCTCACATAACCCTAAGGAGTACAATGGCTACAAAGTGTCGTGGAACGACGGCGGACAGGTTGTCGCTCCTCATGATACAGGTATCATTGATGAGGTCAGGAAAATAACATCTGTGAAAATGATCAAAAGCGGTGGTGATCCTTCAAAGATCACAATGCTTGGGGATGAGACAGACAGAAAATACCTGGCAGAGGTAAAGGCACTGACAATTAATCCGGAGGCAATTAAGAGAAACAGCAATATTGGTATTGTCTATACTCCTCTCCATGGCACGGGATATAAGCTGGTACCAGAAGCACTTAAGATGTTTGGCTTTACAAATATTAATACTGTTAAGGAGCAGTGTATAACAGATGGCAATTTCCCTACTTTGAAATCGCCAAACCCTGAAGAACCATCAGCTCTTGCAATGGCAACAGATCTGGCAAAAGGGAAAGGGGCTGAAATAGTAATGGCCACTGATCCCGATGCGGACAGGATTGGAATTGCTATCAGGAAACCATCGGGCGATTACGTTCTTCTAAACGGGAACCAGACCGGAGCAATTCTCACCTGGTATATTCTAACTCAAAAAAAAGAGCATAAGTTGCTGAAAGGGAATGAGTATATTATCAACACCATTGTGACATCAGATCTCTTTGATGCCATTGCAGCAAAACAGGGTGTGGAGTGCTATAAAGTGCTTACTGGTTTCAAGTTCTTTGCCGCTCTCATACGGGAGCTGGAGGGGAAGAAAAAATACATAGGCGGTGGTGAAGAGAGCTTTGGCTACCTCCCAGGAGATTATGTACGAGACAAAGATGGTATATCTTCGGCCTGCCTCTTTGCTGAAACAGCTGCTTGGGCCCGCGATCATGGCAAGACAGTATGGGATCTGCTGCTTGATATTTATACAGAATACGGCCTGTACAAAGAAAGACTTATCAATGTTGTCAGAAAAGGGCCGGAAGGTGCCGCCCAGATCAATAAGATGATGGAAGATTACCGCAATGCCCCTCCAATGGAAATCGCCGGAAGTAAGGTTATAAAGATTTATGACTGGCAGGAACTGACTTCAACAGATATGTCAACCGGTAAAAAGAGCCCGCTTGAACCACAGAAGTCAAATGTCCTTCAGTTCTTCCTTGCCGACGGATCAAAGATATCAGTAAGACCATCAGGAACGGAACCAAAAATCAAGTTTTATTTCAGCGTGAAAACACGCCTTACGACTGTTTCTGAATTTGCTGAAAAAGATGAAATGCTAGGGACCCATATAGACAATATTATAAAGGACATGAAATTATCATAACCGATGAAATCATTCAGAAAAGAACTCTGGTTTGAGACCACAAAACGCAGAGAGTATATCAATATCACCCGTGAGGTGGAGGTATGCCTTGCCGAGAGTGGAATATCTGAAGGATTATGCCTTGTTAATGCGATGCATATAACCGCATCGGTATTCATCAATGATGACGAGGGTGGGCTTCACTCCGATTTCGAAACATGGCTTGAAAAGCTTGCTCCTGAAAAACCACACTCACAGTACAGACACAATGGCTATGAGGATAACGCCGACGCTCATATGAAACGGCAGCTTATGGGTCGCGAAGTGGTTGTTGCTGTGACAAATGGACATCTGGACTTTGGACCATGGGAACAAATATTTTATGGCGAATATGATGGAATGCGTCGCAAAAGAGTACTTGTCAAAATCATTGGTGAATGAGCCCCGATTGCTCTGAGAAAATAAAAAACATGAAAACCACGTCTATTACGTGGTTTTCATGTTTTTACCCATTATTTAAGCCTTTTGTATCGGGAAAGAAAAAAATAATATCTTTACATCCGTTGTTTTAGGGGAAAATTATTGTTTAAACTGGCTGATTCTTTGAATACGGTTGAGACTCAGGTTTTAATCGCGAAATATTCAATTAATGAAGAAATTTCTGTCTTTGTTGACATCAGCCATTGTTATCGCCGGATGCACATCATCAGGCGATGAAGAACCGGTAAGGCTTCTTAAAAGCATCTCCATTGAATACCTTGACTTTGCCAATGACTTCAGGTTCCCGGGAACCCAGTTGGGCTATACAGCTGCTACACCTTATGAAACAACATGCTTCTATTCATACCTAAACGGACATGTAAATAAGGTGACGGGTGGATTCAAACCAACAACAGGTGGCACCAGCGTAAATACTTATGTTTATTCCCCGGAGGTAACTGACACACTTGTTTACAACGGAAATGAAGTTAATGTTTACACTAAACCTGAAATCAGCTATTTTGCCGGAGATCAGCCCTCCAGCCCTACTGTTTACAAACTTAACAATGATGGTAAGATAATACAGTTCACCAGGCGAGACGGGTATCAGATCTATTATAAATATGATGGAAACACGATAGTTGAGAAAAACTCATCAGGAGATACTCTGAGGTTGTTCTATATGGAAAATCAGAATCTTGTAAAAATCATTAAAAACTATAAATATACAGGAGGCGTTGTAGTTTCTGTTTCTGAAACTCTTTTTGATAACTTTGACGAAAGCCCGAATCCATTGAGAAATAAATACTTTCTTGTGGGCGCTTTTTACAGGTCATTTTCAAAAAACAACTTTACAGGAGTCACCCAAAATTATTATGTTAGAATGACAGATGGGACATTTCATCTACTGAGCACTTCATCAACCTCTATGCCTGTAAACTATGACCAAAGTGAGTACCCTGAATTTGGTGAGTACAACCAGTAATTTTTTTTAGATATAAAAAGCCATAATCATCTTCCGGATTATCAACAATTTTCCAAATCCATTGTTATATTGTAAGCTGTTAATTATTTGAGTTGTCAAATCTAATACCCGGGCACCAAATGGTCTGGAAACTAAACTTCGACAAACTTCCCAAACTCCTCAAGCTATATTCTAAAGAAGACTATATTCAGCAGCAACGGGCCAGACTTATCTACTACCTGTGCATTGCACTTTTGGCAGCCATCACTGTCCTTATTATAAGCAGGTTGCTTTTTCATCCCCTCCGCGTCAGATATGATCCTACACATATAAGGGTATTGTTGCCTATATGCCTGTTGTTTTTGTCGGTACTTGCCTGTTTTATAATCCTGATAAAAGGCTTCTATAATTCAGCAGCAAACATTCTGCCGTTATCATTAATGACTATCATATGGATAATTATATATTTTGAGAGACAATCTCTCCTTATACAATTCGATACCATCGTTTACATATTTGCAGCCATCACAATTGTTCCGTTACTTGTAAAAAAGAACAGATTTGTAATAATTGCATACCCTTTAATAAACATTATTGCGCTGATAGTTTTTATCCTTTTGGTAAAAGATAAAGTGGAGATTACCAGTGCTGAAATCCGTGATTATCTGATTGACGTGTCTATATCTTTTGCCTTTGTGGGCTTTATAGGCTTTAGCATCTATAATCTTAACAAAAAGGTACTGGAAAATGCCGAAGCCTACAATAAAAAGAAAGATGAAGCAGAATCTGCTCTTTACAGAAGTGAAAAGAGGTACAGGGAAATGGCGTTTTTGCTCCCACAGACAATCTACGAAGCTGACAGCAAGGGTTTTCTCACTTTCATTAATAAGGCAGGAACTGAAATGTTCGGTTACACTGATGAAGATCTGAGCAAGGGGATAAATGTGATTGATACATTTAGTGAAGAAGACAGGGAAAAGCTTTATCTGAACTTTTTAAGGGTTGTCGGCGGTAAAGTAACTCATGGCACCAGGTATCTGGCACTTAGAAAAGATGGCAGCCGGTTTCCGGTTGAAATATATTCTACTCCAATTATTGAAGATGGCAAACACGTGGGAGCAAGAGGCGTTATTTATGATATTTCTGAAAGGGTTAAAGCTGAAAGCGAGATCAGGGCGAACCATGAGCTGTTAAAAGTACTCATTGACTACAATCCGTTCTCTATAAACCTGGTAGATATGGATGGGCGTATCATTATGGCTAACAGCGTCTTCTGCGAGATGGCAGGAATGCCAATGGAAGAACTCGTTGGCGTGAAGGTGGAAGATCTTGATTACAAATTAGAATTAGCTGAAGAGATAAAGAAAGAGTTCACTGAAAAAGGAAGTGTAAGAAATTTCGAAACATCAGTATCCTTTAAAGATAAAATCAAACAAAACATTATTTTATATACCAGCAATGTTGATGTAAATGGCAGAAAGGCCATCCTGACCTCAACAATTAATATTACTGAAAGAAAAGTTCTTGAGAACAGGCTCAGAGAAAGTGAAGCGCTCTTCAGAACCGTGGTGGACATGTCTCCCTATTTGATAACCATAATTGACAAAGACTACCGTTTTTCAATGGCAAATGAAGCTTTTCTTAAGAAATTCAGACTTACACTCCCGGAGATAATAGGTAAAAGAGTTGAAGAAATAGGCTTCGTGATGCCTGAGGAAGACTCAAAAAGGTTTGAATTGGAATATTTTTCAAAGGGAGAGGTAATTGACATGGAGGTTGGGTTTGATACTCCTGATAAAGAAAGGATTTATTCCCTTATGTCGATAAAACCAATTGTTATTGATAATGAGCCTCATTCTATTCTGACAACGGTTGACATCACCGACCGTAAGTTACTTGAAGACAAACTTCTGGACTATAATCAGCGGCTTGAAGAGCTGGTTAAAGAACGGACAGAGGAACTTGAAACAGCACAAAGTCAGCTGATAGAGACTGAAAAGATGGCTTCACTTGGCATTCTTACAGCAGGGGTTGCTCATGAGATTAACAATCCTCTTAACTATATCTTCAACGGAGCCATGGCCATTGAGAGTCATATAAAGGAGAAATGCCCTGATCAGATTGAGGAACTAAAGCCTCTTTTTGGGGCGATAAACAGTGGAATAGACCGTACAGCTGAAATAGTGAAAAGCCTTAACAAGTACAGTCGGAAGGAAGAGAAAGCATTTCATGATTGCGATGTTCATGGGATAATTGACAATTGCCTTACAATGTTAGACAATCAGTATAAGGACAAAATTGAAATTGTAAAAGATTATACGGCCAATCTGCCATTAGTCCCTGGTCGTGAAGGAAAACTGCATCAGGTATTTCTTAATGTTCTTATCAATGCCATCCAGGCTATTGACGGTAAGGGAAGAATTGGGATCAGGACCAGCGTTGAAAACAATATGGTTACTATAAGAATTTCGGGTACAGGCCATGGAATCCCTGCAAAAAATCTTAAGAACATCTTTGATCCTTTCTTTACAACCAAGGATCCGGGAAAGGGCACAGGTCTTGGACTCTCAATAACACAAAAGATCATTCAGGAACACTCAGGGACAATTATTTGCAAATCAAAAATGGGTGAAGGTTCGGAATTTATTATTAACTTACCGGTAAATCAGTGAATAATGACTCCCGGAATAGCTATCCTTTACGTAGACGACGAACCGATTAATCTAATGCTTTTCGAGCAGCTCTTCAGGAGAAAACATACGGTTCTTACTGCAAATTCAGGTTTTGGCGGCCTCGAGGTTCTGAAAGAAAACCCTGAGGTTGACGTTATCATCAGTGATATGAAAATGCCGGGGATGAATGGAATTGAATTCATCAGGCAGGCTAAGATATTTTTCCCTTTAAAGTTGTTCTATATACTTACTGGGTATGAGATTACCCCTGAGATACAACAGGCAATTGAAAGCGGTCTTATTTCAAAATATTTTCAGAAGCCGTTTAACATGTCTGAGATTGAATGTACTCTTATTAAAGAGCTGGGAAGATAGCAGATAGTTTAAAGTCTAAAGTTTAAAGTCAAAAGTCAAAAGTTTAAAGTTTAAAGTTTAAGGATTCAGACTTCAGACTTCTTAAAATTAGCCTTTTGTCTTTTAACTTTTGCCTTTTGTCTTTTGTCTTTTGTCTTTTAACTTTCTCCTCCAAACCATTTGTCAGGAAAATTCACAAGATATACCTTGTCTGTTGAGCGTGTAAGAGCGGTATAGAACCATCTCAGGTAATCAATAGTAGGTTCCTGCCTGTTGAACATGCCCTGATCAATAAACACCCTCTCCCATTGTCCACCCTGTGATTTATGACAGGTAACAGCATAAGCAAACTTTATCTGCAGTGCATTATAGTACGGATCATTACGGGCAACCTCAAATTGTTTGCGTTTTGTTCTGGCCTCAGTATGATCAGCTATAACCGAGAAATATAGCTCCTTATTTTTTTCGGCAGTAAGCGATGGTGTGTCAGCATGAAGGGTATCGAGTATCACTTTGGCTTCAAGTTCGAGATCATAATCACGGAAGAAAAGAGTCATCTCGGCAAAGTGGAGACCGTAGATATCCTCGTATCTTCTGATCCTTTTCACTTCTGCAATGTCACCGTTGGCAATAAAATTGTTTTTCTCCTCATCTTTCAGCCAGAAATAATTGTTCTTAACGACCATTATGACGTCGCCGGCACTTATCTCCTCTTCACGGGCAAAAATACTGTTTCGTATACCCTGGTTATACTTGTTGGCAAGGTTGTTTGAGTTAACCACAACAATGGCACCATCCAGACCGCATTTCGAATATGTCTCGCTAAGCGTTTCAATAAGATCTGCTCCTGACAGGCGAATGATATCCTTATAATGTCTGACATCAATTGATGGGACAGAGAGATCGCCATCGGTAATCTGTTCACGCACTGCTGTGGCATTCATAAGAACACCGGAGTCCTGGCTCTGTCGAATCACCTGTCTTAGCTCGCACGATGCTATTGCGAAACCTGTTGACCTCAGTACATTTTCATCAAGTGCCGGGCTGAGTACTGATCCTACAGGAGGTAGCTGTGCCACATCGCCTGCAATAATGAGCTTGCAGTCTGTGCCGGTGTAAACATACTCAATGAGATCATCCAGCAGGTTGCCGCTACCAAAGATGGAGCCGTCAGTTGAG
>JGI20214J51088_10000292_pt1 | contig 36106 bp, 28 predicted proteins | sample WetSurMetagenome_FD_51088 | JGI IMG/M metagenome (IMG submission 51088) | reverse complement strand
AAAGATTGACCACTTCCGGGATCACTAGTTTTCGTGACACAACGGTTAATGATTCTACTTCCTACAATTATACCGTTTCCGCTATTGATTTCTCGGGGAATGAGAGCGCTGTTTCCAGTCAGGTAACCGCTACTACCTTAGTTGATACGGTCAAGCCGGTTATTAAAAAAATTTCTATCGGTCATAATTTAGACAGTTTAACTGTTACTTTCAGTAAAAAGGTTACTAGAACGACCGCGGAAACGCTAGGAAATTATACTTTGAATAGATCAATATCTGTTTTGGGGGCGACTTTAAATAGTGATAGTGAGAGCGTAACTTTAAGTACCTCGGCGCTGGAAAAAAATTTGGAATATATTTTGACCATCAACAATGTTGCGGATATTGCTAAAACGCCCAATGTGATATTGGCTAATTCTCAGATAATCTTTACTTCCTTGATGCCGATTGACGATTTTTCCGCTTCAAGTCTTGACAGTAGATGGGTTGTGGTTGATGAAGGCACAGTTAGTGCGCCTTCAGGCTGGTCGCTTAACAGCAATTTGCATACTTTGGGCCAAGATCAATGGATCTATAGCGGCACGGGCCATGAAGTTGATAATCGTTCAGGAACCTTCCTTTATTGGAACGACCCCGCGGCTTTTAATTGGAGTGATTATGAATTATCCATGACAGCTAAATCCGCGGATAGTGCTTTTGGTTTATTGTTCCGTTATCAAAATCCTTCAAATTATTATAAGCTGGAATTTGATCTCCGCAATAATTTCCGTAAACTTTTGAAGAAAGTAAACGGAGTCGAGACTACTTTGGTGACCGTTAACCAAAGCTATACGCCCAACGTCTTGTTTGAGGTAAAAGTAAAAGTATCGAATAATCAGATCAGCGCTTTCCTTGACGGTACGGATATTCTTGGCGGGCCGGTCACTGACAATTCTTTGTCTAATGGTTCTTTCGCGATTTATACTTGGTTGAACACGAGCGCGCTTTTTGACAATGTTGAAGTTAAAAAAATATCATCTTCCGCGAGCTCTGACACCCAAGCACCTGACACCCCTACCGGTTTATCCGGCACTGCTATTTCCGGAACCCAGATCAATCTGAGCTGGACAGCCTCGAATGATAATGTGGGCGTAGCCGGTTACCGTATTTATCGGAACGGCGCCCAGGTAAGCAGCGGCCAAACCACTTCATATAACGACACTGGATTGACCGCCAACACGAGCTATGCCTATCGCGTTTCCGCCTATGATGCCGCCGGCAACACCAGCGCGCAAAGTTCGGCAATCAATGTTACCACTTTAGCCGGTTCAGATGTTACAGCTCCAGATACTCCGACAAATCTGTCCGGTACTGCTATTTCCACCACGCAAATAAATTTGACCTGGACGGCTCCCTTTGATGCAGTTGGCGTAGTTGGTTATCGCGTTTACCGGAATGGAACCCAGATAGCTACCAGCACAACTAATAGCTATTCCAATACCGGATTGACGGCTGCTACCACCTATAGCTATACTGTCTCCGCCTATGATGCGGCTAGAAATTTTAGCAACCAAAGTTCCGCCGCTTCTGTTACTACCAATGCTAACCAGGGCAATTATACTATAAGTATTTCAGCTGACCACGCGACCGTTAGCAAGAATCCTAACAAAAGTACTTATTCGTCAGGAGAGCAGGTAATTTTAACAGCGACTCCATCCTCCGGCTATGGCTTCGGCCATTGGTATGGCGATGTATTTGGCGTTCAAAATACCATTACCGTAACCATGGATGCCAACAAATCCATTTCTGTCTATACACCTGAAGTTAAAATTGTCACGTTCCCCGGCAACATTCAGGTTAAATTTATCAAGATCCCGGCTGGCAGTTTTCTGATGGGAAATGTAGCTGGTGATCCGCGTTGGTCCAGTGTATCTAACGGCGGTGAACCAGTGCATCGGGTAAATATTGCTCATGATTATTATATGGCCGAAACCGAACTTACTCAGGGGGAGTATAAGGCTGTAGTCGGCTCTTTGTATGATGAAGCGAATTCGCCGCCTTCCAGAAGTAAAGCTGATAATTTAGCCATGAGTTATATACCCTGGACTATTGTTCACACGGATTTTTTAAGCAAACTCAATACTCTTGGTTTGGGGAATTTCCGCTTGCCAACCGAGTCTGAATGGGAATATGCGGCTCGCGGTCCAGAAACCAATCCGTATCGTTATTATAATTTTTATTTTGGTGAAGTTGATACTGTGCCGGAAAATTCCTCGGACTGTGCTTTAAGTCAATACGCCTGGTGGGGTTTAAATAATCCTAACTCTCCTCAACAGCCGGCTTTATTGCTGCCGAATTCATACGGAATATATGATTTATACGGAAATGTTTATGAATGGTGCGAAGATGATTTCGCATGGGATTATAGCGGCACTCCTGATGATGGCAGCGCTTTCAAAGATACTCCGCCCCCGCAAGGTGAAATTGATTGGAAAGTGTTACGCGGCGGCTGGCGTTATTATTTTGACGCAGCCAGATTCCGCTCAAGTTATCGGGCTGAACACGAAAATTATTTTAGTCATGGCAGTACGGGTTTTAGGTTAGCATTAGATGTTCCATCCGATGCCGGTGCGCCTGTTAATCCGTCTAATTTGCAAGGCACAGTAATTTCTAGCGGTCAAATAGACTTAACCTGGACTGCTTCCAGTGATAACGTCGGTGTGGCTGGTTACAAAATTATTCGCGATAATAAGGTTGTGGATATTTCTCATACTAATAGTTATTCTGATAAAGGCCTTTCACCCAGCACCAGCTATACTTATACTGTTTCCGCCTTTGATGCTTATGGCAATCAATCTGGCGTTTCCAATTCCGTAACAAAAACGACCGGGGCCCTTACTACTGCCGCCCCGACCGCTTCCGGACAAAGCATTTCCTTAAGTCAAAACAGCCAGGCAAATTTTGTTTTAAACGCTCAAGCAGGAGGTAATCGCTCACTAACCTATAAGATTGTCAGTTATCCCGCCCATGGCCTTCTATCCGGAACTTATCCTAATGGCAAATATCGAGCGGATACGGATTATAGCGGTGGTGACTCCTTCACTTTTAAAGTTAACGATGGATTGGCGGATTCTAATGTTGCCACAGTAAATGTAACTGTTAATTCAGTTAATCAGGCGCCTGTTGCTTACAGCGGATCTTTCATTGCCGATAAGAATGTTCCGCTCCCGATGACTTTGCCGGCTACGGATTTGGACAACGATCCTTTGAGCTACGTGATAGTGACCAATCCGACTCACGGAACTCTGTCAGGTAATGCGCCATTAATGACCTATACTCCGAATACGGGTTATCTTGGTACTGATTCTTTTACGTTTAGGGCTAATGACGGTTTTGTTAACTCTAATGTGGCCACAATCTCAATTACCGTAAAGGATCCTCGTCCTACCATGATTTTACAAATGCATTTTGACGGGAATATCAGTGATACTTCGGGAAATAATCTGCAGACGGGATTGTTTACTGGCAACGATGAGGGTACGGCTTATAATGGCGCGGTTAATTATATTACTGGGGAGATCGGGCAGGCTCTTCCTCTTAGTCAAACGGAAGATGTGTATCCTGTGGTTAAGAGCAATAATATTTTGAATAATTTTGATAAAATATATATCTCTTTCTGGGCAAGAAAAAAGACTGCCGATACTTTTGGTCTTGTTCTGGCTAAATCTTCTCAGTTTGACTTCTTTTTGACTAATTCCGGCATTGGTGGCCATTTTTCAACCAGTTTTGGAGAAAAAAGTCTTTTGACCGGCGCGCAAAGCATTCTTGACACTAATTGGCATAAATATGAAATAATTTATGACGGCAGAATATTGTCAGTATATGCAGACAGCGCAAAAATTTATTCAGCAGCTTGTCAAGGAGAAATAGTACCCGCCACTTCCGATCTATTCATTGGTAAAAATTCAAATGGCTTTACTTCAAATATAGACATTGACGAGCTTACCATTCTCTCTTCTCCTTCTTCCCAAGATACCGTCGCCCCCTTAGCTCCTACTGATCTTGCTGCTACGGCTATATCTGACGACCAGATTAATCTTACTTGGACCGCTCCTACAGATAACATGGGCGTAGTCGGTTATTATATTTACAGGAATGGTTCCCGAATTGCCACCGTTGTTTCTAATTACAGCAATAATACCGGTTTAACCGCTAATACCACTTATACCTATACCGTCTCAGCTTATGACGCTTCCGGTAATGAAAGTTCTCAAAGTTCTTCGGTGAGCAAGACCACTCTTCAGGGAACGACCGACACCACCCCTCCCACCGGTTCCGTCTCCATTAATTCCGGCGCTTCCTATGCTAATAGTGCTTCGGCTCTCCTTACGCTAATAGCAAGTGATATTTCCGGTGTCGCGCAAATGAAAATTTCCGACAATAGCAGTCTTTTTGATAGTTTAACCGCTGTCGCGTTTTCTTCCCCATATTCTTGGACATTGCTTGGTCTTGATGGAGTTAAAACTGTTTATGCCTGGTTTAAAGATACGGTCAACAATTGGAACTCAACTCCATATTCCGATACTATAATCCTCGACCGTCAGGCCGCTCAGATCACCAATATCACCGTCTCCAATATTTCCACCAGCTCCGTCTCTATCAGTTGGAATACTTCGGAACCGGCGGCATCCTTTGTTGATTACGGTTTTACTTCTGCTTACGGAGCTTCCACTGCGGAAGAGACTGATCCTGTAATAAGTCATTCCACCACCATTTTTGGCCTCTCCTCTGACTCTAACTATAATTTCCGGATCAATGCCTCAGATCGTGCCGCCAATGGATCTGTTTCTGTGAATCAGACATTTAGAACCGCCGTTGCCGCTGTTGCTGATTCGATCGCTCCCGCAAAGATAACCAATCTCTCCGCTGATAATATCCAAACCACTTCCGCCGATCTTCATTGGACATCGGTTGGCGACGATAATAACACTGGTATGGCCGAAAGATATGTTATAAAATTTTCTAAAAACGTTATTTCCAGTGCTAATACCGCAAATGAGATCAACAATTGGTGGAATAGCGCTACGACCATATCCCAAACCATGACCCCTAAAGTTGCCGGTCAATCTGAAACTTATACCTCCATCAATCTCTCGCCAGCCACTGTTTATTATTTTGCGATCAAGGCTGTTGACGAAGCTCACAACACTTCTAGTATTTCTAATATTGCTTCTCTTACCACCCAAACACAATCCAATGGTGGAGGAGGTGGAGGTGGCGGTGGCGGAGGAGGTGGTCCAACCACCCAAACGACTATTTCCGCGCCGGATAACTTCACTGCTCTTGGCGCCAAAGACCAGGTTCTTGTTCAATGGACAAACCCGACCGACAGTAATTTTGCTCGCGTCAGATTATATCGCAAGCAAGGTTCGGCTCTGAACAGTCTTAATGATTCTCAAGCTAAAGTTGTTTATGAGGGAACTGGCAAGGAATTTAGTGATTTGGATGTGAAGCTTGGCGTTCAGTATTTTTACACTATTTATTCTGTTGACCGTAATTCTAATTACTCTCAGCCCAAAACAGTTTCCATCACAACTGATCAGGGCAAAGAGACTATCGCCATTCCTAAAAATCAAGAAGCCCAAACTACTAACAATACTACGACCGGCAATGGCGCATCATCCAACGGCAAAAACAGTTTGATTGGCGTGTCAAGCGCTGAAGTGGAGATTATTACCAAGGCAGAGGCGCAAAAAATTATCGAAGAAAATCAGTCCGTTCCTCTTTCATCCGTAACTCTTCCTATTTATCAAAGGATAATTGCGCTGGCGGAAAAACCTCAGACTCAGAAAAATAAATATACCATCGCCAGCTTTATCCATTTCGGCACTCCAACCACCATTATTAATGGAGCGGGCGAGCGTGGCGGTTCCATTGCTTCATTCCGATCGGCTTTTGGCCGCTTGCCGGAAACGGAAGCTGATTGGCAAGATGTTATTAAAATAGCCAATGGCCGCTGGCCTACTCAGAGGAATCTCTCTGCCGAACAACGAGCTCAGACCGATGTTTTCTCCAAAATTTACGGACGTGCCGCCAAAATGTCCGAGCCGCATGACAATGCCGCTGTCACCGTAATCACCTACGGACTTAGACCGGCGCAGAGAAATCTGAATAGTGAAAAATCCGGAATTAACGCTTTCAAATACTTCTACAATCGCGCCCCGATTTCGGCTCAAGATTGGGATATTGTAAGAGCGATAGCTTATTCGGGTGCAAAACGTTAAGACACGATATTCTTATCAAACGATATGGAATACAATAGAACAGGCATCTCGGCCTGTTTTATTGTATTTTTTCAGGCACAATGATAAGATAATTGTATGGAAAATGAAAAAATAAATATTAAAAACGGCTGGCCGTTGGCCGGTAATCGTCAGATAGCCGATTTTTTGGAAAAGAGCGCGGTTAATGGGAAAATTGCCAACACTTATATTTTTTTAGGACCGGAAGATTTAGGTAAAACAGCCACGGCTATTTTTTTCGCCCAAAGCCTTTTATGCCACAAACAAAAGGCCGGCGTGTTTTCTTTCCCATGCGGGACTTGTCTTTCTTGCCAACAAATGCGCAATCACGGCGGCGCGGATGCTGGTTTTGAAACTTTGCACAGTGATTTTCATCTTCTAAAAAAAGATAAAGATAAAAAAAATATCTCCATCGAGCAAATACGTGAATTCATCAGGATTCTGGAGATGAGCTCTTTTTTTAATTCTTATAAGATCGGTATTATCAAAGACGCTGATAATTTAAGCGAGAGCGCGGCTAACGCGCTATTGAAAACCTTAGAAGAGCCACGGCCAAAAGTAGTGGTCATCTTGACAGCATCGCGTTTAGAAAAAATTCCCGCAACCATAATTTCCCGCAGCCAAATTTTACGGTTTTCACCGGTAAAAAGTTCGATCATCTATGATTATTTGGTCGATGATTTGCAATGTCCGCGAACTTCAGCTAAAGATTTTGCCAGGCTTGCCGCCGGACGTCCGGCTTTAGCGGCTAAGTTTTTTGCCGACCGTGAATTTTATCAAAGTTATGCGGATAAGGCGGAAAATTTTTTGGAATTTTTCAGCGGTAATATCAATGAACGCTTTAATGCAGTCGAAAAAATAATCAACAACGAAACCGACGAAGAAAAAGTAAAAAACATTCTTAATGTTTTTAATATTTGGCGAGGGGTGATCCGTGATTTTCTGCTTTTAGCGACTAATAATGGCGACTTGATCAGACATGAACCTTGGCGGGAGCGCTTGGAAAAAATATCAGCCGCGTTGAGCAAGAGCAAATTACTTAAAATAAATATCTTACTTGAAACTGGGGAAAAATATGTCCGCGCCAATGTTAATCCGAGGTTGGTGCTGGAGAATATCGCTATAAATATATAGTAGCAGTTAGCATGTAGCAGATAGCATAAATTAAATAATGCTACCTGTTGCTTGCCACCTGGTACCTGCTAATTTATGTTCAAACAAAAAAACACTATCATTATTTTTTCTTTCTGTCTGGCGGCGATCATGACGATGGGTGCCGGATGTTCGATCTCTTTTAAAAATAATGACACTTCCGCGATTGATGGCGGCTTTTGGGCTAGTCTGGACAAGGGTGTAACTTGGCGGCAAGTTTCTGCTGTGCCGACCGTAAGCGGTGTGCCGGGAAGTATTGCTTCGTATGACGATTATTCCTTTGCTATTGACCCGCAAGATAGCAATGCGCTATATTTTGGTAGCCTTAGTAAAGGCCTTTATTATACATATGATGTGGGCGCCGGCTGGTTTCAGGCGGCAAGCTTGCAAGAAGTAAAGATAAATTCGATCGCCGTTAGTCCGGATGACAAATGTTTGATTTACGTTACGGCCGGTAATAAAGTTTATCGTTCCAGTGATTGCAGCCGAACTTGGCAACAAATTTATTTTGACAACGAAACATCCACTCAGATAAAATCAGTTGCCGTTGATCAATATGACGCTAAGTGGATATATATTGGCAATTCTCGCGGTGATATAATGCGAAGCACTGATCGCGGCGATCATTGGGTCACTGTCTTGCGCTCCGGCTCAAGTATCAATCAAATTGTATTCAGTCCTAAGGACAGTCGGGTGATTTTAATTACAACTGTCAGCGAAGGCATTTATCGCTCGACCGATTCCGGTGATAATTGGAAGCTGCTCAAAGACAAGATGACCGAATTCAAAAATAGTTTTAACATTGTCTCACTTGTTGCTTCGCCCGAAAACGATGGTCTGTTTTTCGCCGCTACCACTTATGGTTTATTAAAGTCTAATGATAAAGGAGACAGTTGGACAAGAATAAATTTGATAACACCGGAAAAAGAAGCTTCAATAAATTCTTTAGCCGTTAATCCTAAAAATCAGAAAGAAATTTACTACGTCACCAACACCACTTTTTACAGTTCTTTTGACGGCGGCGCAAGCTGGCGGACGAAAAAATTGCCTTCGACTCGCGCTGGTTGGCGGCTTATGGTTGACCCTGATGAAACGAATGCGATTTTTATGACGATGAAAAAATATCAAAACAGCACCAGCAATGGAATGTTCGGGATATAAGCAGAAGTTATTATTTAAAATACTCGATTAATAAAAATAATTATCAATTATTAATATGAATCAATATTTATTGGCAAAAAAGCCTGATTTTCAACAAGCGATAGAATTTTTCAAGAAAGATATTAGTTCCTTGCGCACTGGTCGGGCTAACACCGCGCTTTTGGACGGAATCAGCGTTGAGGCTTATGGCGCTAAAACTCCGTTGGTTGGTTTGGCTAATATTGCTGTCGCCGACGCTCGCAGTTTAACCGTCGCGCCTTGGGATAAAAACATAACCAAAGATGTGGAGAAGGCGATTATCGAAGCTGATCTGGGCTTGGGCGTAGTTAATGAAGGCGATAAAATTCGCTTGACTATTCCGGCGATGACCGAGGAAAATCGCAAAGAATTGGTGAAAAGATTAAATGAAAAAACCGAGCAGGCCAAAGTATCAGTGCGGCAAACTCGCGAAGTGATAAAATCGTCAATTGAAAAAGCCGAAAAAGATAAAGCGATCTCCGAAGACGATAAATTCCGCTTCCTAGAAGAATTGGACGAGGAAACTGGAAAAATGAACGAGGAACTGAAAGCGATCAGAGAGAAAAAAGAAAAAGAAATGATGACGATATAGATTGAAATTGGAAATTAGAAATTGGGAAATTTTATACTAATTTCAAATTTCCAATTTTCAATTTCATTTTTAATTTATCCAATTTATTCTATGTTACTAACATTAATAGTATTCGTTATAGTTCTATCTGTCCTAATCTTCGTTCACGAGGCTGGGCATTTTTGGGCCGCAAGAATAATGGGTGTGAAAGTCGAGGAATTTGGTTTTGGCTTGCCGCCGCGCTTGCTCGGGGCATTGAAGTTTCGCGGCGAGTTGATTAAACCGATAGTTGAGGAAGAAAAGATCGAAGTGAGCGAAAATATGTTTGGCGAAAAAAAAGTCCATGAAGAAATTGATGAAATAGTGGCGGTAAAAAAAATAAAATTTTGGAAATTTTTCTGGGGCGACCATTTGCCGGACGCGGAAGAGGGGATGAAAGCTGATGACACGGTTTATTCGTTAAATTGGTTGCCTTTGGGCGGATTTTGCAAGATCAAGGGTGAGAATGGCGAAGGCGAAAATGATCAAGACAGTTTTGTAGCCAAAGCGATTTGGAAAAGAATCGTGATTATTTCCGCTGGCGTGATCATGAACGTGGTTTTAGCCGCGGTTTTATTTGCCGGAGGCTATATGGTCGGCTTGCCGCAGAGTGTTGATGGCGTGGATAAGCATGCTATAGTGAGCGAGCAAAAAATTCAGATCATCGAAGTTCTGCCGGGTACGCCGGCGGCCAAGGCAGGCTTAAAAGCCGGCGACGCGATCGAAGCTATCGACGGACAAAAATTTACCACTGACGCGGAATTGCAAAATTATGTTAACGGTCGCGCGGGGAAAGAATTGAATTATCAAATCAAGAGAGATAATAAAATTAACAGTTTTAAAATCATTCCGGAAGCGAAAGACGGCAAGGGTCAGATTGGTATTGCTATCATCAGTACCGGTTTAGTTAGATACCCTTGGTATTTGGCAATTTGGAAAGGCGCGGAAACCGCCGTTGTTTTAACCTGGTTTATTATCACCGCTTTTTATGAGTTGCTTGAAAATTTGATTCTCGGACATGGCGTGGCGGCGCAAGTAGCCGGACCGGTTGGCATTGCGGCGATGACCGGACAATACGCGCGGATGGGTTTTGTTTATCTTTTGCAATTTGTCGGCCTGCTTTCGCTTAATTTGGCGGTCGTTAATTTTCTGCCTTTACCGGCTTTGGATGGCGGCAGAATAATTTTCTTGCTGATCGAGAAAATTAAAGGAACGCCTGTGAAGCGCGAAGTGGAAGCGGCAATTCATAATGTTGGCTTCCTTGCCTTAATACTTTTAATTTTAGTCATTACCGTCAAAGATATTTCTCACTACACCGCGCCATTGGTGGCCTTGTGGCAAAGAATATTTTAATTCCCCTCCTTATCAAGGAGGGGTTAGGGGTGGTTTATTATTAAAATATGAATTATAAATTTTTAACAATCATATTAATGGGCGCGTTCGCTTTAAGCGGTTGCGCTGCAAACAAAAACATTAGTCAGTCTGAGCAAATCAATCCTGTCGCAGAACAAGCGGATAATTATGCCACGCCAAATAATAATCAAATTAACCAAAATCAAATGAGCATTGCCCCAGCCAAACAAGAAGAAAATTTAGCCGCCATTTATAAAGGCGCAATCTTAAAAACTAATTTCGGCGATATTCAAGTTGAGTTTTACGGTGACAAATCGCCAAACACGGTCAATAATTTTTTAAAGCTGGCGCAAAGCGGATTTTATGATGGCACAAAATTCCATCGAGTTATTCCGAATTTCATGATTCAAGGCGGTGATCCGAATTCGAAGGATGATGACTGGTCGAACGACGGCACCGGCGGTCCAGGTTATCAATTCGCCGACGAATTCAACGACGAAAAATTAGTCCGCGGTTCATTAGCGATGGCCAATTCCGGCCCAGACACCAATGGTTCGCAATTTTTCATCGTGACTGCCGCGGCGACCCCTTGGCTTGACGGTCATCACACCAATTTCGGTCATGTGGTGAAAGGTATGGAAGTAGTAACAAAAATAGAAAATCTGCCGGTGAATGATCCTGATATAAATCATCCGACGACCGATGCGACAATCAAGAGTATTGAGTTAATTAAAAAATAGGATTGCGGATTGAAAATTTATTTTATGAATATTAAAAAAATACAAGAAATATTGAAGGATGAGCCAAAATTCCGGATCAAACAAGTTTATGAGGCCATTTTCGCTAAATTTATTGAAGATTGGGACGAGGCGACCAATCTGCCAATAGCTTTGCGGGAAAAATTAAAAGCCGAAGCGCCGCTGGAAATCAAAGCGGAAATTTTGGAATCGGCTGATAAAAATACGATCAAGGCGGCGATTGATTTTGCTGCGTCCGCCGAAGCCACGGGCGAAGGCGGAATGGGCGGGAGAGTGGAGACGGTTTTAATGCGTCACGGTGATAACCACAACACGGTCTGTGTTTCTTCGCAGATCGGCTGTCTTTTGGGTTGCGAATTTTGTCTGACCGGTCAGTGCGGTTTTGTTCGTAACCTGGATCATTATGAAATTATCGAACAGGTTTTATTTTTCGCGCGGTATTTGCGCCGCGAGGGAGAAAGTGAGCGTGTTTCCAATGCTGTCTTTATGGGCATGGGCGAGCCGCTTTTAAATTACGACGAAGTAATGAAAGCGATCAGATTTTTAAATGATGAGGAAACTTTTAATATCGGCGCGCGGAAAATTTCTGTTTCTACGGTCGGTATTATTGATGGCATTAAAAAAATAGCCAATGAACCAATACAGATAAATTTGGCTTTGTCTTTGCACGCGCCGAACGATGAATTGCGCCGCCAGATTATGCCGGTAGCTAAAAATAATCCGCTTAAAAGTTTGCTTAAAGCAGTAAAAAGCTATATTGATAAAACCAATCGCAAAGTGATGATCGAATATTTGATGCTTGATCGCGTTAACGATTCTCCGGCGCAAGCCAAAGAATTAGCTGTCTTGCTTAAAGAAAATTTGGGTCGGCTTTTTATGGTAAATTTAATTTCTTATAATGAAACACAAAAATATCGCACCTCGCCGCCGGCAGTGATCACTGAATTTAAAAAAATTCTCGAAAAAGAAGGAATTGAAACTGTCCAGCGCTTCAAGCTCGGCCGCGACGTCCAAGGCGCCTGCGGACAATTAGCCGGACAGCGAAATATAGAAGCATAGTTTGTGGTAAAATAACAAATAAAAAATAACCAATATTTAAAACAATAATTAAATATTTTAATATTAAAATATTTTTTTGATATTTTTTATTTATTATTTGGTATTTAATGGATAAGTATATCAGAATAAAAGTTATTCCTGGTGCGCCAAAAACGGAAATAAAATCTACAATGGCCGATGGCACGATTAAAATCGCAGTGGCGGCGGCGCCGGAAAAAGGCAAGGCCAACTTGGCGCTGATAAAATTTTTAGCCGAAGAATTTAACGTTTCAAAAAATAATATTAAAATAATTTCCGGAGTAAGCGATAGAATTAAGCTGGTGAAAATTCAGCAAATGAAAAATTAAAATATCAAAATGAAAAATAAATGATAAATTAAATAATTTTTAATTTTGATTTTTTCATTTTAAATTATGATTATGGATCTCTCAATAATAATCGTTTCCTGGAACGTCAAGGAAAAATTAAAAAAATGTTTGGAGCATTTATTTTTAAGCCAGACTAATTTTCAGTTTGAAGTTTTTGTCGTGGACAACGGTTCGCACGACGGCTCGGCGGAAATGGTCGGAGAAGAATTTCCGCAAGTGAAATTAATTGTTAATAATGGTAACGCCGGTTTTGCTTGCGCCGTCAACCAGGCTTTTCGCGTTTCGGCCGGTGATTATACCCTGCTTTTAAATCCGGATAATTTTGTTTTTCCTGGAACAATCGACGGTTGGCTGCATTGGCTTAATCTTAACCAGAACGTAGGTTTGTCTGGTTGTCGGCTTCTGGACGGAAAGGGCGAGGATTTAAAAGGACAAATCAGGAAACTTCCAGGATTTTTTAATCAGTTAGCTATTGTCTTAAAATGGCCTTATCTATTTCCGAATATTTTGGATAAATATTTGTGCCGGAAATTTGATTTCCAGCATGCCGCGCCGGTGGAGACGGTGCGCGGCAGCGCGATGATGATTAGAAAATCGGCTTTAGCGGAAGTTTTGCCTCATGATAGATTAGAAAAAGACGAACTTTTGGACGAACGGTATTTTATTTGGTTTGAAGATGTTGATCTTTGCCGAACTTTTAAAAAAGCCGGTCAAGAAGTTTGGTATACGCCGGTAGCGCGTTGTTTTGATCTGGTTGGTCAGAGCTTTACGCAATTACCGCGGATGAAGGCGCAAAAATATTTTCGCGCTTCAATGTTGGCTTATTTTAAGAAATGGAAACCGTCTTGGCAATATTTTATTTTGCAACTTGCTTGGCCTTTAGGGATGGCGCTAACTTTCGTTTTTACGGTATTGGGATTCGAGAAAAAGAAAAATACATAACAGATAAATTAATGTTTAAAAGAGTAGCAATTATTATCAGCCCGAATTGGCATGATTACGCGGAAAAATATATTGACGATTGTCTCGAGGGAATTCGCGCCCAGGATTATCCGGGCGAGATGAAAATTTTTATTACCGATAATGAAACGAGCGAAAAAAGCTACAATTTTCTGCGTGCCAAAATGCCCGAAGCGGAAATTTGGCTGAACAAAAATAATGATGGTTTTGCCAAGGGTTGTAATGATTCCATGAAAAAAGCCTTGGCCTTGGGCTTTGATTATATTTTTAATTTAAGCATTCATTCAATCATGGATCCCTCCTGTATTTCAAGTTTAGTGGCGGTAGCGGAAAGTGATCCACGGATCGGAGCATTACAGGCTCTTTGTCTGCTTTATCCTGAGAAAGATAAAATTTTAAGTCTGGGTAATGCGACTCATTTTCTAGGCTTTGGTTATTGCGTCGGATATAAAGAAAAAAGGGAAAATGCGCCTGCAAAAATATGTGATATTTTTTATCCGTCCGGAGGCTCGTTTTTTTTGAAAAGAGAAATTTTGGAAAAAGTCGGAATGTTTAATGAAGAGTATTGGATGTATAACGAAGATCAGGAATTAGGCTGGCGGATTTGGCTTGCCGGTTTCCGCTGCGTTCTGGCGCCGCAAGCCATAATGTATAGCCAGTATAATTTTTTGCGTTCTATTAAAAAATATTATTGGATGGACAGGAATAGGATTTTGGCGATTTTGGAATGTTATCAGCTTTTAACTTTGATCTTGATTTTTCCCGCTTTTTTTTTAATGGAACTTGGCTTGATTTTATTTTCCATAAAAAACGGCTCGCTAATTGAAAAAATAAAAGTCTGGCAATATTTTTTATCTGCCAAGAATTGGCGATATATAAGGAAGGCGCGCTCGCGCAATCAAGGCTTGCGTAAAGTCCGCGACCGCGAGATCGCCAAATTGATCACCGGCAAAATCTGGTATCAGGAAATCGGCGATTGGAAACTGCGTCTCGTTAACCCTGTTTTTAATACCTATTGGCTTTTAGTGCGGCTAGTGCTACCGTGATTTCTTTATTATATGAATAACATGGATTTATCGATTGTTATAGTTAATTATAAAAGCCAGGACAGTGTCTTAAAATGCCTTAATTCGTTGGCCAAGATGGATTGGGGCGATTTGACGCGCGAAATAATCGTCGTCGATAATGCTTCGTTGGGCGAATTGGCGCAAGTCGCTAAAAATTATCCGGAAGTTAAAATAATCAAGAGCGAGAAAAATTTGGGTATGGGCGGCGGTAATAATTTGGGCGCAAAAAAATCCTTGGGAGAATTTATCTTGATTTTAAATCCGGACACGACGGTAAAAGGCAATGCTATTTTAAAATTACATCAGTATCTTAAAGAAAATAAAAAAGCCGGCATTGTCGGGCCAAAACTTTTAAATCCGGACGGCAGCTTGCAATACTCTTGTTTTCGCTTTCCGAAAATTTATACGCCAATATTGCGCCGGACTTTTTTCGGTAAGTTTGCGCCGCAAGAGATAAGTGATTTTTTAATGAAAGATTTTAATCACGCCGAGACTCGTGCTGTGGATTGGCTGATGGGTTCTTGCCTTCTTGCTAGGCGGGAAATTTTTGAAAAAGATGGTTTTCTTTTTGATGAAAAATATTTTATGTATTTTGAAGACACCGATCTGTGCCGACGGGTGAAAGAAAAATACGGCCAAGAAGTCGTTTATTATCCGGAAGCGGTGGTTGTCCATGACCATGGTCGAGCCAGCGCGGAAAAGCCTTGGTATGTCGCACCTTTCACGGATAGATTAGCGCGAGAGCATCTTAAATCGTGGTTTAAATATTTTTTCAATTAAATTTGTAAAATAAAATCCGCTCAAGGCGGGTTTTATTTTTTCGATATTTGTTATTGTATATTCAATTTATACAGTCCTTCTTCGCCGTTCTGCTTAGCTGTAAAATAAAGATTTTTTTCACCGTCGCTGATTATTGGAGAAGAAATCGTGTCCATTGACGCCAGTTCAGTGACTGAGATCTCGCCCGTCTGAGTCCAGGTGATAGCATTGATATTTTTTTCTGTGGCGAAAATTATATAATTGGCGGTTTTGGTTTTCAATATGCTTTTGATCGGAGCTGACCAGCGGGTGATTAGTCTCTTTTCGCTCCGCGCAAGATCAAGCATCCAGATTTCGAAATCATTGGCCCAAATCAACTCGTTGTCGCTTGACCATTCGGTTTTTTCCACTGAATTGATCGTTTCGACAAGCGGATTTTTAGCTGACGGGGATGGATCGACAAGATATAGAATTTTATATTTTTCATCATAAAGATTGATCAGTTTGGAAGAAGGATTTATTAAGCGATAGCCATCAGAGAATGGCAGATCCAGCGTTTTAAGGTTTTTTTTATCATTTAAAGAATAAATTTTTAATTGGGCGGAAAGGCCGCTTTCTGTGATGTAATAAAGATTTTTTCCTCTGGCTTCGTAATCAAGGATTTTATTTTCTTGCAAAAGCGTTTCATTGTTATTATTGTCAGGATTGAAGCGATTTAGAGAGTCTCTATGCTGATAATAGACCAAACCCGTTTCCCCTAATTTTAGATTGGTAATATCGGTTCCGATAATTTTATTTAGGGCCAAATTCTTTGCCGGATTTTTTAGGTTTAGAAGATTTTTTCCGCTGATGATCTTACCGCCGTCGCGGGACCATTCGGCTAAAATTGGTGGCTGGCCGCCACTGGAAATTTTTTCAAAAATTTCCGTTTTTAGATCAAAGATTTTTCCGCTTTGCGGCAGGAATATTTTTTTGTCGCTTGGAGAAAGATAAAGTTGTTTATCGGCCGTAGCGGCGATAAAGACAGGAGAGCCTTGCTTAAAAAGATTAATATCGAGAATATGGGTTATTTTTCCAGGATAAATGTTTATTCTTCGATTCCATGGCCAATAGCCGGGCAATTCAACTTGCAAATCGTAAGCTCCGGGCAGAAGATTTTTTATTCTGGCCGGGGTTTTTATCGTATCGAATTTAGCCGGTATGAATTTTAAAGTCAGACTGGAAAAAATGTATTGTTTTTGGTCGTTAAGGTAGATTTCGGCTCCCGTTGGCTCGGAATAAATGATGACCATACCGGTTTTTTGCACGGCAAGAGGTGTGAAAAGATGCCGCCAGTCTATTTCATAGCCGGAAGAATAGAGAATAATGATCGGCGTTGCGATCAAAAAAATCAGACAAAAAGAGTAGAAGATGATTCTCTTGATAGTGATATTCATATTTTTTCGGTTAGTCGACTTTGCGTATGTCGGCGCCTAAGGCGTTGAGCCGTTCAGCAATATTTTCATAGCCGCGCTCAATTTGGTAGATATTATCAATTTCAGTGCGGCCTTCGGCAGTTAAAGCGGCAATGATCAGGGCGATGCCGGCGCGCAAATCCGGGCTAGTCAATTTTCGTCCGCGTAGTTTTGTTGGACCATTGACCACGACGCGGTGTGGATCACACATAATGATGTCGGCGCCCATTTGAGAAAGCAGATCGGTATAAAGCAATCTTCGGTCGTAGATCGTTTCGTGAATTAGCGATGAGCCTTCGGCCTGTGTCATTAAAACCGTGTATGGCGATTGCAAATCGGTTGGAAAGCCGGGGTATTCGTGAGTCTTTATATTATAAGGCATTATTTTTTTGGCCGGTTTTATTTTTAGCCAATTCGCGCCTTCTTCAAAAGGAACGTCCAGGCGGTGCTTGAAGATTTCCAACAGAACTCTGATATGTTCGGGGACGCAATTTTTGATCAAAATTTCCGAACGCGTAGCGGCGGCTAAAATGGCGAAAGACCCGGTTTCAATCCGATCTGGCATCACGGTAAAATCGCCGGCGGAAATTTTATCCACGCCTTCTATTGTTATTGTCGGCGTACCGGCGCCGGTAATTTTCGCGCCCTGTTCGTTTAAATATTCGGCCAGCGCCGCGATTTCCGGTTCCATGGCGCAATTTTTCAACACAGTTTTTCCTTTGGCTAAAACAGCGGCCATGATCATTGCTTCGGTGGTGGTGACCGAAATATTTTTGTAAAAAAAGAATTCCCCGCCTTTTAATCCGCCCTTAGCTTTAAGATGATAATGATCTTCTTTAAGATCTGTTTGCACTCCCATGGTCGCGAAGCCGTCGAGAAATATATCAATATCGCGCTTGCCCGCCCCGATGACACAGCCGCCCGGGTGGGGGAATTTTACTTCGCCAAAACGCGCTAAAAGCGGTGCGACAAACATCACCGAAGCGCGGAATTTGTTGGCAAAAATTGGATTTAATTCAGTCTTGGTAATGCCGGACGGGTCAACTATCACGGTGTCAGGACGAGGATAATCAATTTTGGCGCCTAAATCTTCCAATAAAGCCAGCGAAAGTTTTACGTCTTCGATTTGCGGCAAATTGGTTATGGTGATTTTTTCCGTTGACAAAATTGAAGCCGGAATTATTTTAAGAGCCGCATTTTTGGCGCCTTTAACCTCTATTTCGCCTTTTAACTCGGCTGGGCCGGTTATAATGAATTTAGACATAAGATAATGCAAATCTACGAATAATCGCGAATGCCGCGAAAATCGCGAATAAATATTGTTTTGGTGATTAACACATTATTCAGCATAGCTTAAACGGGGGATTTTTTCAACTTTTGCTTATTTTTATCTATTTTTGTCAAGATTGCTTTTTGTTTTAGGAGATGATATGCTAAAAGCAAGACAAGCTAATAATAGCTATTCTTTAAAGAAGCGATTATCAATTTTTTGATAAAAACTTCATCAAATTTATGTTTGAATGGTTCAAAAAGATTTTTGGCGGAAAAAAACAGGAAGTCGCGACTCCAGAAGTTCCAACCAGCGCTCCGGAAGCGTCAGAAATGCCGATGAATGGAGAGGCGCCGGAAGAAAAAAATAACAACGAAGAAATCGAGGAAACCGGAAGCGAAGAAATGAAATAGAATATTTTAAAAAAATAATCGATCTTCAAGGGATTGATTATTTTTTTTGGAAAAATTTCCGCTCAGTCTTTTTTTATGATAAGATATTAAATGTCAGGTAGCAAGTAACATAATAAAAATTGCTACTTGCTATTTGTTGTATACCATATGAAACTAATTGATACTCACGCTCACGTCAATTTTAAAAAATTCAGCGAGGATGCCGACCAGGTTATTTTAAATTCTTTGAATAACGAGACCGGCATGGTTATTGTCGGCTCGGATTATAAAACTTCCAAACGGGCCTTGGATTTGGCCAATAAATATGAAAAGGGCGTTTACGCGGCCGTGGGCTTGCATCCGGTGCATTTAGAAGACATTGTCGAGCAGGGCGAAGATGGCCGCGAAGTAGTGCGGGTGCGGGCGGAAGAATTTAATTATGATAATTATGAAAAGCTGGCTGAGTTTGAAAAGGCGGTGGCGATTGGCGAGATTGGCTTGGATTATTATCATTTGAAACTATCGCCAAATTTGGAAAACTCCAAAAAATTGCAACGCGAAGTTTTGGTTAAGCAATTATTGTTGGCGCGCAGTTTTGATTTGCCGGCGATCGTCCATTGCCGCGTGGCACACGACGACCTTTTATCGACTTTGAAAAAATTTAAAGAAGACTATAAAGAAAAAATTCCTTTAGACAAGCCTTGGGGCGTGATCCATTGTTTTTCCGGCGACGAAAATCTGGCTTGGGAATATTTTAAATTAGGCTTTTTGATTTCTTTTACCGGCATCATTACTTTTTCCCAACAATGGGACAGTCTGATCCGCAAAATGCCGCCGGATAAATTTATGGTGGAAACGGATTGCCCGTTTATGACGCCCGAGCCGTTCCGCGGCCGCCGCAATGAGCCGGTTTTGGTTGCTTATGTCGCCGATCGCATTGCCGCCATCCGCGGCGTCGAGCCGGAACGCATTGCCGAGATTTCTACGGAAAACGCCAAGAGATTCTTCAGTTTAGCATAACGCGTAGCGCATAACGCATAACGGTAAATTCTACTATATCTTTTTAATAAAAATATTACGAGTTTCATACTACGCGTTATGTAAGGAAGCCCTTGACGAAGGTGCTTTTTTTGTGAAAAATTCAATCTTGACAGTGGGCGTGAAGATGCTAAAATGGAGTATGCTTTTAGCACTTTAAGTTTAAGAGTGCTAACTAATAAAATTTAAGTTTAATTCGAATCTACTAATTTTTGGCGAATCTACGGATAACATCCAAATGGATGATGGGCGTATTCGGATAATTCGGATATCATCTGTAGATTTGGATTGATATTTGTAGATTCGAATTGTATTATTTATGACAATCAAACCATTACACGATAATGTCGTGATTAAACCGGCAGAAGCGGAAAAAACCACTAAGGCCGGAATTGTTTTGCCGGATACGGTCGACAAAGGAAAGCCCGAGCAAGGCACGGTCGTTGCGGTCGGCGCGGGAAAATTTTTGGATAACGGCACGGTTGCCAAGATGTCCGTCAAGGTCGGCGACAAAGTGATGTTCAAAAAATACGCCGCGGACGAACTCGAGATCGGCGGCGAGAAAGTTATTTTAATTTCCGAGGGGGATATTTTAGCGATATTATAATTAATGATGTCATCCCCGCGAAGGCGGGGATCCAGAAAATTGTTAAATCTAAAAAAGCTGGATTCCCGCCTGCGCGGGAATGACAAAAAAGAATATGAGTAAAACAATAATTTTCAGTGATAAAGCCCGCGAAGCGTTGAAGCGCGGCGTGGACAAATTAGCCGATGCCGTTAAAATCACTCTTGGTCCGAAAGGCCGCAATGTGGTGATTGAAAAATCCTATGGCGCCCCGACAATTACTAAAGACGGCGTGACTGTTGCCAAAGAAGTTGAACTTGAAGACAAAGAAGAAAATATCGGCGCCGAAATTATCAAAGAAGTTGCCAGCAAAACCAATGAAGTTTCCGGCGATGGCACAACCACCGCCACGATTTTGACCCAAGCGATCATCGGCGAAGGTTTGAAACTTGTTTCTTCTGGCGTCAATCCGATCGAATTGCGCGCGAGCATTGAGAAAAAAGTGGCCGATGTGGTCAGCAAATTAAAAGCCTCAAGCAAAGAAATTTCCACTGAAGAAGAAATCGCTCAAGTGGCTTCGATTTCCGCTAATGATAAAGCAATTGGCGCTAAGATCGCTGAGGCTATTATTAAAGTTGGCCGCGACGGCGTTGTTACCGTGGAAGAAGGTCAATCATTCGGCGTGGAAGTGGAAACTGTGGAAGGCATGCAATTGGATAAAGGTTATGTCACGCCGCACATGGTGACCAATACAGAAACGATGAAAGCGGAGATGGAAGACCCGTATATTTTGATCACTGACAAAAAAATATCTTCGCTCGCGGAAATTTTGCCGCTGATGGAAAAAATGGTAGCGGTCGGCAAAAAAGACTTGGTGGTAATCGCCGAAGATATTGACGGCGAAGCTTTGACAACTTTTATTATTAATAAATTGCGTGGTGCTTTCAATGTGTTAGCAATCAAAGCTCCGGGATTTGGCGATCGCCGCAAAGCGATGCTTGAAGACATTGGTATTTTGACCGGCGGCGCGGTTATTTCCGAGGAAATGGGTTTGAAAATGGAAAATACTGAAATAACTGATTTAGGCCGGGCGCATCGTGTCATTGCCTCTAAAGATGCTACAACTATCGTTGCCGGCAAAGGCGAAGCCAAAGATATTAAAGAGAGAATTGAAAAAATTAAAAACGAAATTGAGATCAGCGAATCCGATTATGATCGCGAAGAATTAAAAAAGCGTTTGGCAAAATTAGCTGGCGGCGTGGCCGTCATCAAAGTCGGCGCCGCGACCGAAACGGAAATGAAAGAAAAGAAAGATCGCATCGAGGACGCTTTGAACGCAACTCGTGCCGCGCAAGAAGAAGGAATTGTCGTTGGCGGCGGCTTAGCCTTGGCTAAAGCGAGTAATATTTTCACCAATTTGATCGGCGGCAAGAAAGAAGAAGACGCGGGCGCGAAAATCGTTGATAACGCGATTTTGGAACCGATTAAGCAAATAGCCAAGAACGCCGGCAAAGACGGCTCACTGATTTTGTATAATATCATCCGCGAAAATTCTTTACTCAAAAATGAAAAAGATCGCAATATCGGTTACAACGCCATGGACGATAAATTTGAAGACTTATTCGAGGCCGGCATCGTTGACCCGACCAAGGTCGTGCGCACCGCTTTAGAAAACGCCGCCTCGGCCGCGATTATGTTTTTAACGATTGAAGCGGTGATCTGCGAAAAACCGAAAGATAAAAATTGTTCCTGCGGCGGACATGAGAACGGCGGAATGGGGATGATGTAATTTTTAGAAATTGGATACTATAAAATAGTAAAAAGACGAGGAGTTATACCCCGTCTTTTTATTATTTTGACAATTTTTTGGTATTTGCTATACTTTATTTAAAGTTATGAACAGATCCATTTCCAAAAATCTTCTTATCGTCGTCTTGTTGGCTATTTGCTTGGTCAACGTCTTTGGAAGTGGCTCGGTGATTTTCTAAGAAAATAGAAATTCAAATAAAAAAAGCCGCTTCCAAAAAAGAAGCGGTTTTTAAATTGTTCATTCGTATTCACTTAAAGAAAGGGCAAGGGTTATTTATGGTAGAACTATCATCGGCGGCAGTTAGTAGTTTTGAAGAGTATTGTCGTTTGAGTCAAGAGAAAGAGAGCTTGCATAAAAATTGATTCGATGTGATAAGTTCAAGGCAATTGTCTATGGTTGCTTAATCAGTAAAATTGAAAAACGCATGAATTCTGTTCAGGAAAGGCTCAACTTTTTTTAGCAAGTCATTTTAGGGGAGAGAAGCAAAACTTCCTCGAATCATGAGGCACTTGGAATGGTAAATCTTTTCCAAGCAAAAAGTTGAAATGGTGAACCTGTTTCAACTAAGGCAAAACCCGCCACAACCAAGGCGGAAAAAGTCAGGCCTGCCGATTCGGCCCCGCAAGCGTGGGGGAGAAAGCAATTTCTCCCTCATTTTTTATAGGTAAAGGGGTTGATTTTTTGTTAGATTACTGCTAAATTACTTATATAAATATTTTTTCATTTTAATTTTAAATTTTTATGTCCGGACATTCTAAATGGGCCACAACCCACCGAGCTAAAGAAATCGTTGACGCCAAGCGCGGCGCCATTTTTACCAAATTAGCCAATGTAATTACTATCGCGGCCCGCAAAGGCGGCGACCCAGCGATGAATTTCGCTTTAAGCACGGCCGTTGACCGCGCCAAAGCGGCTAATATGCCGAAAGAAAATATCGAGCGGGCGATCAAGCGCGGCACCGGCGAATTGGAAGGCGTGACATTGGAAGAGTTAGTTTATGAAGCGGTCGGTCCGGCTAATTCACAGTTTGTCATTAAAATTTTAACGGATAATAAAAACCGCACAGCCGCGGAAGTCCGTCATTTGCTGGCTTTGCATGGCGGATCAATGGGCGCGACGCTTTGGAATTTTGATCTCAAAGGCGTGATTCGCGTTAAAGCGGAAAATGCCGCCGCACTCGCAAGTGACGAAGCGCAATTGGAATTAATCGATGCCGGCGCTGAAGACGTTAAAAAAGAAGAAGAAGGTTTGACTATTTTAAGCTCCGGAACTGATTTGCAAAAAGTAAAAAAATACCTGGAAAGCAAAGGGATTATCGCTGAATCGGCGGAAATCGAATATGTTGCCAAGGACGCTATCGAAGTGACCGGCGAGGACGGGGAAAGGATTGGCAGTTTGATGGCAGCGATGGATGATAATGAAGATATATCGGACTACTATTCAAATTTAAAATGAAAATCTCAAAATGAAAAATTATACATTTTGACTTTTTCATTTTTCAATCTGTGTTTATTAGATAATATTTGGGCTTTATTAGTGTTTATTTTATGTCTAAAGTCATCTTAGGAATAGACCCTGGTATTGCCGATACGGGTTTCGGTCTGATAGAAAAATTGCCGGGCGGGAAAATTTTTTGTCTTGCTTACGGTTCGATAAAAACTAGAGCAGGAATGCCCATGGCCGAGCGTTTGGAAATATTAAATAATGAATTGGAAAAAATAATCAAGAAATATCAGCCGGCACTTGCCGCTGTGGAAGAACTATTTTTTCAAAATAATGCCAAGACGGCAATTATGGTGGGGCAGGCAAGGGGAGTGATTCTTTTGACTTGCCGGAAAAATAAAATTCCACTCACCGAACTTACGCCTTTGCAAGTCAAACAAACTATTGCCGGTTTTGGCCGGGCTGACAAACAGCAGGTGCAAAAAATGGTCAAACTACTTTTGAATTTAAAAGAAATTCCCAAACCCGACGACGCCGCCGACGCCCTGGCAATTGCCATTAGCGTAATTAATGAAGTAAAATAAAGTATTTTTTATAATTATAAATCCTGAATCATCAGGTTTTTTTATTTATTTTTAGCCAAAAAAATTGAAAATTGAAAATTGAAAATTGATAATTTCTGGACGGTTATTTACATTTTTACATAAAACTGGTAGGATAGAACCATCTTTGCTCTTGACTATTTCAATTATTAATGCTATTATTTTAACTTAATATAATATCTATTTAAAAACAAGAACTTAGAGTCCTTGCATATTAATATGGCTAATGACAACAGCAAAAAATTAGACACCAACGAGATCGTCAAAAATATTTTGGCGCGGCTTTCGAAAAAAGAACGGGACATTATTTCTCGGCGTTTTGGTTTGAAGGATGGTGAAAAAGAAACTCTCGAAGCAGTCGGCGGCTTGCATAACCTTACTCGCGAGCGCATTCGCCAAATTGAGAACGCCACCTTGAAGAAATTAAGAGAAGTGACTGAACTCAAGGAAGAATTAGCCAATTTACGCGAGATTACCAATAAACTTTTGGTTGAGCACGGCGGTTTGGCGGAAAAAGAATATTTATTTCATCTTTTGAATACTTATTCTCCGGTGGAATATAAAAGCGATGATTATGAAGTGGAAAAAAATCATTACGATTTTATGCTTTCCCGCCTCTTGCATGACGAATTCGAAGAAATCAAAGATTCCGACATCTTTAAGACCTCTTATAAATTAAAGAGCGAATCCTTGGAGCATTTGGAAGAATTGGCTGTGGAATTAGTGAAAAATATTTCCGCCTTGAAAGAAGTCGTTAAAACTGAAGAAGCGTTTAACTCAATTATTAAAACCGATATTTATGGTCAGCATAAAGATAAATTAGCCGTTCCTTCCGATATTGATGTTTCCAGCTATTGGAAAGGCGCTTTGTTTGATGAAAATTCTGATTTGATCAATAGTAATAAAATTTTATATTCTCTCTTAGTTGCCGTAAAAGAAATCGAACAGAATAAATTCGGTTTCTGGGGTGCTTATGATTCCGAAGAAATTGCTCCCAAGACTATTAACCATAAGATCTATTTGGTTTTAAAGAATGAAGGCAAACCTTTGCATTTTGTGGATATAGCTAAGCGCATCAACGAGGTTAGTTTTGATCATAAGACCGCCAATCCGGCGACCGTTCACAATGAATTAATTCTCGACCCGAAATATGTCTTGATCGGCCGTGGCATTTACGGCTTAAAAGAATGGGGTTACAAGGAAGGCGTCGTTTCTGATGTCATCCGCGACATTCTTGTCGAGCACGGTCCGCTGACTCGCGAAGAAATAATCGAAAAAGTTTTAGCCAACCGCATGGTCAAAAAAACCACTGTCAATCTGGCTTTAATGGATAAAGATGTTTTTGAAAAAGTCGGAGAAAAATATCAAGTCAAGAAGTAAATTTTTCATCAACTTTTAAGGAGGTAATTTGTGGAAATTAAAGGTCTGCGAAACACGGATTTAGCAATTCCAGTTGAATCAATTATCAAATTGATTCGTGAAGGGACGATAAGAAATGCTGTCCTCACTTTTTCGAGAGACAACTTCACTACGGAAACAGATAAAAAGGGTAACCTCTGTTGGTGTCTCGATTGCGATGTGGCTGACGAGATTGGGTTTAAGGGACTTGATCTTGAGAAGAAAGAGGACTAATTTTGGACATTAGAGACTCTGCAAGTAAAATACTTTGGGGGTCTCTTTTTTTGGTCAAAATTTTTTTATTTTTTGAGATATTTTTTAGCATCGTTACGCGTTACCTACCTACCGGCAGGCAGGGTAGTCATATGTTGTGCGAAAATCGCTTGACCGTATTTTTTTTATTTGCTATAATTATCCACAGGATGATGAAAGACTGATTTAGACTCAAGTCGACATCATTAAGGAAAACAAAAACCGGCCGCTTTTTAAGCGGCCGGTTTTGTTATACGCAAGCCGCCAGAGGCTAGTCTTGCATAAGTGGGACGAAGCGAGTGGTGGATAGCGGGACTTGATTGTTTTATTTTTTAATGTTATATTACTTACAAGTTAAGTTTTAAATAGAATTCCCGGAAAAATAGGGGGAAATTTAATTTTTTATAAAATGCTTAAAAAATTTTTAGGATTTGCTTGGGAATTGGTCAAAGTTGTCGTAATTTCTTTGGCGATCATAATTCCAGTGCGTTATTTTTTAATTCAGCCTTTCTATGTCAAAGGCGCGTCGATGGAGCCGAATTTTCATGACCGAGAATATTTGATCATTGATGAGATTAGCTATCGTTTTGAAGCTATCAAACGCGGCGATATTATCGTTTTCCGCTATCCTAAAGATCCACAGGAATATTTTATCAAAAGAGTTATCGGCTTGCCCGGGGAAAAAGTAGAAGTTAAAGACGGGCAAGTTTATATTTACAACGAACAATTTAAAGATGGCGCGGTGTTGGAGGAAAAATATTTAGCGCCGGATTTAAAAACTTATGTTAATTCTGGAACCGAATCAGTAACACTTGGGCCAAATGAATATTTTGTTTTGGGTGATAATCGCAATTCCTCCAAAGATTCCCGCAGTTTTGGAGCGGTAGATAAGAGTTTTATCACCGGACGCGTAATGTTCCGCGGCTGGCCGTTAAATCGAGTAACTGTTTTTGAGACTCCGGCTTATCAATATTAATTTTGTATAATTATGCCACGCAGAAAAAACGATAATAAAAATAATAATCAGCATCAGCGCCGCGATCCTTTTCACAAAGAGGAATTGAAGCAGAAAGGGCTGTCGGAAAAATTCGCCCGTTTGCGCGGGATGAAGGATGTTATTTTTGACGAAAATAAATATTGGGATTTGGTGATCAAAAAAGCCTCTGACTTGGCGGAGGTTTATGGTTTTAAAAAAATTCAAACTCCGATCTTGGAAAGTTTGGAGCTTTACAAAAAATCCACCGGCGAGTCCAGCGATATCGTTTCCAAAGAAATGTATTCTTTTGTCGATAAAAATGGCGAAAAAGTCGCAATGCGCCCAGAAATAACTCCGAGCTTGGTGCGTGCCTATGTGGAAAACGGCATGCTTAATATGCCGCATCCGGTGAAAATGTTCTCTTACGGGCCGATTTTCCGCCATGAAAAACCGCAAGCCGGCCGCTATCGCCAGGCACATCAATTGGATTGGGAAATTTTCGGGGAAGCCAGTCCGGTTGCTGATTTTCTCTTAATGCTTATTGCTTATAATCTATTCAGTGAATTACAAATTGACGTGGAATTGCAAGTCAATAATATCGGTTGCAAGGTTTGTCGCGGCGAATATATCAAAAAACTCACTGCTTATTATAAAGAAAGAGGTAATCGTTCCCGTTTGTGCAATGATTGCAAAAGGCGTTTAGACAAGAATCCTTTGCGCCTCTTGGATTGCAAGGAGCCGGGTTGCGGCGCCTTGAAAGAGGACGCTCCGCCGATCGTTGATTTTTTATGTGAGGATTGTAAAAAGAAATTCACCCGCGTACTTGAATATCTTGATGGGATGAATATTCCTTATAATTTGAATTTGAGCTTGGTTCGCGGTTTGGATTATTATACCGGTACGGTTTTTGAGATCTGGGCTAAAGAAGAAAATGAAAAAAACGCGGCCGGTCAATTGTCTTTGGGCGGCGGCGGAAGATATGATAATTTGGTGGAATTTTTCGGCGGACGTCCGACTCCGGCTTGCGGCATGGGCATCGGTATTGAAAGAGCGGTGGCCAAGATCAAAACCGGCGGTATTCCTTTAGAAAACAGGGAAAAGAATTCGGTTTTTATCGCGCAATTGGGCGATGCGGCGCGCAAAAAAGCGATTGGTTTATTTGAGGAATTAAGAAAATCAGGGTTTATCGTTAAACAGGCTTTTACCCGCGATAGCTTAAAAGATCAATTGGAGGAAGCTAATAATTTGGGTGCTAAATTGACTTTGATATTGGGGCAGAAAGAGATGAATGACAAGACGATAATGATGCGTGATATGGAATCCGGCAATCAGGAAATTGTCGATTATAAAAAAGTTAAAAGTGAGATAGAGAAGAGAATTAATACTATATAACAGTATTTAGTATAAAGCATTTAGTATTTAGTATATTTTTCATTCAAGTTTTGGAATTAAGAATATACTAAATACTAAATATCAAATACTTAATACTGATATTGGATCGGAGGTGTTTCATTATGACAGAATTTAAAAGAAAAAAGGGAGAAAGTTTTGAGAGTTTTTTGCGCCGTTTTAACAAAGGATTGCGCAATTCAAAAACTTTGAATGTTGCGCGATCAAAACGGTCTTTGATGCCGAAGAAAAGCCGTCGCGAACAGAAAGAGTATGCTCTAAAAAGTTTGGAACTGCGCAAACAGAAGACTTATCTGCGCAAGATCGGTAAGTTGCCCGAAGAAGAAACAACTTTTAGAAGATAAAATAGATAATACCGCTCCACTTGGGCGGTATTATTTGTATTTGAGGCATTTGCCGTTGAAAAACTCAAGCTCTTGTCTTGGGCTGAGAATTCAGTATAATATAGCTATGAAAAAGTTGAATTTTAAATTGATATTATTTTTTCTGGCGGCCGTAGTATTGCTTGTTTTTTTGCATCTGCTGGGGGCGTTAAGACCGGTGGAAAGAATTTTTTATTTTGCTTTTAACCCGGTCGGAGTCAAATTGCAATCTTGGTCTAACGGTTTTAATCATTTGTATAATGAGAAACTAAATCAGGGTGATTTGATAACCCAAGTTTCCGGCTTAAAAGAACAAATCGAGAGGCTTACTGTGGAGAATGCCGGTTTGAAAAAGTTGGAGGAAGAAAATTCCAAATTGCGCCAACATCTTAATTTTTTGGAAAGCGGCGGCCAAAAAAAATATCTTTTGGCTAATGTTGTTTCCCGCGAAGTTTTTAGCGGTTCGATGGAGAATCATGGATATTTTATTATCGATAAAGGAAAGGATGACGGCATTATTTCTTCGTTGGTCGTACTCAATGAACAGGGGGCGGTGGTCGGTAAAATAACCGAGGTTGAAGAAAAATCTTCCCGCTTTCTTTTAGTGACAAATTCGGCTTGTAAATTCGCGGCAACATTGCAGAATGACAATCGCACCGTCGGCGTAACCAGCGGCAATCTTGGTTTAACCGTTAATATAGATTATATTCCGCAAGTGGAAACGGTTAATATCGGTGATACGGCGGTAACTTCCGGCTTGGAACCGTTTATTCCGCGCGGTTTGGTTATCGGCAAAGTCGCTAAAGTCGAGAAAGGCAGTAATGCCATTTGGCAAAGCGTCAACATCCAACCGCTGGCTGATTTTGACGATTTGACAATTGTGTCTATATTAATTCCATAAAAATATTTTTTAGCACCGTTATGCGTTAGGCGCTATGCGATAAAATATGTATTTTCGCCTCTTCTTAAAATTAATTTTCGTCGTCGCTTTGGTGATCATTCAGATAAGTTTTATCTCCGGTCTGCCCCTTGGATTGCGGGAACTGAATTTGATCATTATTTATTTGGTCTTTTTTTTGGAATGGAATCAGGCCGGAAAAATGATTTGGTGGTTTTTGTTGATCGGTTTTATTTTTGACATCTATTTATCGGTTTTTTTCGGTTTTTTTATGATCCTTTGGCCGCTCTGCTTTTTGTTCGCCGGTTTTCTTTTTAACAATTTTTTCACCAATCGTTCACTTTATTCTTTTTTAGGCTTGACTTTTTTCACTACCATTTTTTATTATTTATTTTTTAATTTATTTTTTTATTTTGGAGCAATTTTTTCACCTAGCAAACCGGTTTTTTTCCTACTCGCAAAAAATTTTTGGTTAAGCCTGGGCAATGGATTGCTGGTTAATTTGATTGCCGTTTTTATTCTGTTTAATTTGGTTAATATTTTGAGCGATAGATTAAAGCCGGTGTTCATAATTAAAAATAAAATTTAACGGCGCTGCAAAATAAATTATGATTGACCGTCAAAATAAAATTGAAAAATTAAACAATGATCCTTTTGTTTTAAAGCACGGTGGTTTTAAAGGCGGCAAGTTGGAAAAATATTCTCATTTGCGGGAATGGATTGAAAGCTCTTTTGCGGGAAGCGGCCGGATCGGAGAAGTGATCGGTCGGACTTTTGAATTTTCCCGCTTAAAATTTTTCATCTTTTTTTTCTTTATTTTCGGTCTTGTGCTTTTCGGTCGGGTCGCCTGGTTGCAAGTTGTTAAAGGCGATTATTATTCCGGTCAAGCCGAAAATAACAGTGTTCATAACAAGCGCATTGAAGCCAAGCGGGGAATAATTTATGATCGAACCGGCCGGCCGCTGGTGCGTAATGCGGCCAATTTTATTTTATATCTCACGCCGTCCGAAATGCCCAAGGATGCGGGAAAGATAGACGAAATCATGGCTAAGGCTGGCATGATAATTTTTCCTGACGACGCGATAAAGAGAGAAGATTTGATCAATGGTTTACGCGGCAAACTCGCTAAAATTGATTCTACCTCCGCGGATTATTTCCAGCCGATTTTTATCATTGATAATTTAGCTTATGAAAAGGCGATGCTTTTTTATATTAATATTGATGATATGCCCGGTATTTCCTTGACAACCAAGGATCGCCGCGAATATCTTGCGGACGGTGTTTTGTCTCTCTCACATGTTTTGGGTTATACCGGTAAAGTTAACGATAGTGATCTGGAAAAATACGGCAAAGACTATCTGTCAATTGATTATATCGGCAAGGCTGGTGTGGAAAATTCTTGGGAAAAAGTTTTAAAAGGAGAGGCGGGCAATAAAAAAGTGGAAGTTGATGCTATGGTCAGGGAAAAGAAAGTTCTGAGCGTTACTCCAGCAGTTGACGGAAAAAATTTAATATTAAGTATAGATTATGATTTGCAGAAAAAATCCGAAGATATTTTAAAGAAGCGTTTGCAAGAATCAAAAATCGAGAATAGAGCGGCAGTGGTGATCATGGATCCTCGTAATGGTGAAGTTTTAACTCTGATCAGCCTGCCTTCTTATGACAATACGGTATTTGCCCGCGGCATCACCGCCGAGGAATACAGTCAATTGATCAACTCGCCGGATAATCCGCTTTTTGATCGCTCAATTTCCGGAGAATATCCGTCCGGCTCGACAGTAAAAATGGTGGTGGCGGCCGCGGCCTTGCAAGAAAAAGTTATTTCCGAGCACACCACGGTAAATTCCACCGGCGGACTCAAGGTTAATCAATGGTTCTTTCCCGATTGGCAGGCGGGCGGTCATGGTATAACTGATGTGCGCAAGGCAATCGCCTGGTCGGTAAATACTTTTTTTTATATGATCGGCGGCGGTTATGAAAAATTTGTCGGTTTAGGTGTTGATCGTATTACAAAATATATGCGGCTTTTTGGTTTGGGAACGGAAACAGGGATTGATCTGCCCAATGAATCGGCCGGCTTTGTGCCAAGCAAAGCTTGGAAAGAACAAGTGCGCAAGGAAAGTTGGTATATCGGCGACACTTATCATTTAGCGATCGGTCAGGGGGATTTATTAGTGACACCTTTACAAGATGCTAATTGGACGGCAGTATTTGCTAATCGCGGCACACTTTATGAGCCGCATGTCGTTAAAGCGATTTTAAGTGATAATGATAAAATTATTGAGCCGGTTCAGTCGAAGATTATTCGGCAAAATATGGTTGATAGTTATAATTTAGAAGTTGTCCGTCAGGGAATGCGCCAGACCGTTACTTCCGGTAGTGCACAGAAATTGCAAAGTTTACCGGTGGAAGCGGCAGCCAAGACCGGTACGGCACAATGGGGAACGGACAAAACTCCGCACGCCTGGTTTACCGCTTTCGCGCCCTATAAAAAACCGGAGATCGTGGTGACGGTTCTGATTGAAGAAGGAAAGGAGGGGAGTCAGATCGCCCTAAATGTGGCGCAGGATATCATGCAATATTATTTTACAAGAGGGAAAAATACCACTGCTACCAGTACGAAGTTTAACTTTGCTCAATAGCTTGACATTTTTTTTATTCGTTATATGTTTAACTAGGCACGTTATTTTAAATTTAAAGGAGGTTAAATCATGGACGTTAAAACAAGAATCGGTATCATGTCGCTCGTTGCTGGTCAGACAGGTTCGATAGAGCTTCCTGAAGAAGTGACGCTTTCTTGCCTTCAATGCGGAACGTTGGTGGCGGATAAGGGGCAGTGTTTGGTCGGTTTGGTAAAAGTGCCCGGTAAATCAAAAACTGGTTTCGTGGTCAAATTAATGGTAGATTGTAGAAGTTGCGGTTGCCAAGGTCTTGAGCTGGCAGTATCTTTTTAACTTGATACCGATAAGGATGGTTTTTCAAATGGCCATCCTTATTTTTTTTGACAAAAGTGCTCAAAAACGCTAAGATTATTATATAATTTTTCAAATCAATATATGAAAGAAATTGATAATAAAGAGAAAATTAATCAATTTGTCGGAATGGAAGAAGATGTTTTGGAATTCTGGCAAAAGAATAAAATTTTCGAAAAATCTGTCCAAAAAGACGCGCCGAAGGGCGAATATGTTTTTTATGATGGTCCGCCCTTCGCGACCGGCACGCCGCATTACGGTCATTTAGTCGCTTCACTGATGAAAGATACGGTGCCGCGTTTTTGGACCATGAACGGTTATCAGGTTCAGCGGAAATGGGGTTGGGATTGCCATGGCTTGCCGATCGAGAATATCGTCGAGAAAGAATTGGGCACGAAAAGTAAAAAAGAAATTATCGAAAATATCGGCGTGGAAAAATTCAACGCGCTTTGTCGTTCCAAAGTTTTGTCGTACGCGGATGAATGGCAAAAGATCATCACCCGCATGGGCCGCTGGGTCGATATGGAATATCCTTATCGAACCATGGACGTTGATTATATGGAATCGATTTGGTGGGCCTTCAAACAGCTTTGGAGCAATGACTTGGTTTACAAAGATTATCGCTCGATGCATATCTGTCCCAGATGTGAAACGACTTTGTCACAATCAGAAGTGGCGGAAGGATATAAGGATGTGAAAGATTTGTCGGTGACGGCGAAGTTTGAACTTGTCGATGAACCCGGAACTTATGTTTTGGCTTGGACGACAACGCCGTGGACTTTGCCGGGAAACGTGGCGCTCGCTGTTGGGAAGGAAATCGATTATGTTGAATTAAGAATTAAGAATGAAGAATTAAGAATTATTTTGGCTAAAGAAAGAATTACTGATGTTTTAAAAGACAAAGAATTTGAAGTAATCAAAGAATTTAAAGGTTCTGAGTTGGTCGGTAAGAAATATAAGCCGTTGTTTGATTCTTATGCTGATGACGAAAAATTGGCGAATCGCGAAAACGGTTGGCAGATTTATCACGGTGATTTTGTGACAACTGAAGACGGCACCGGCGTCGTGCATATCGCGCCGGCTTTTGGTGAAGACGATATGAAGCTTGGCCGGGAATATAATTTACCATTCATCCAGCACGTGGCCATGGACGGAACTTTTAATAAAGAAATGGGTGATGGATTTGCCGGAATGCATGTTAAGCCGAAAGACGATGTGCAAGCGACCGATGTGGCAATCATTAAATATCTGGCCGCCAAAGGTTTATTATTTAGCAAAGAAAAATTTGAGCACAGCTATCCGCATTGCTGGCGCTGTGATACGCCGCTTATCAATTACGCGACTTCCTCATGGTTTGTAAAAATTACCGAGATGAAGCCAAGAATGCTCGAATTGGCCCAAGGAATCAATTGGTCGCCGGAACATATTAAGGCTGGGCGTTTTGGCAAATGGCTCGAAGGCGCGCGCGACTGGTCAATTTCTCGCCAGCGTTTTTGGGCGTCGGTTCTCCCGATCTGGGAATGTTCTTGCGGCGCCAAAAAAGTCATGGGCAGTTTGGAAGAATTCTATCAAGCCGCCAACGGCCAGATCACTAAATTGATTTTAATTCGCCATGGTGAAGCGGAAGGCAATGCCACTAACGTTATTACTGCTTTGCGGGAAGATAATCATTTAACAGAGACAGGAAAAAAACAGATAGCCGCGGCGATTGAAAAATTAAAAAAAGAGATAATTGGCTCGGAGAAAAATATCGCAGCTTTTGCTTCACCGGTGACGCGAACTAAGGAGACCGCGGCCTTGATCGGCCAAGGCCTTGGCTTGGATTTTGAATCAGTTGAAGAGTTGCGAGAAATTAATTTGGGCTCCTGGGAAAATAAAAATCGCGACGAGTTAGCCGCACACGATGAACTTCGCCAAAAATATTTAAGCACTACGCCGGAAGAGGCGATGGATTTTCGTTTTGGCGGCACAGGTGAAACGCAAACTGAAGTTGGCGAGCGAATGTATCGCTGGCTTTTGAAAACTCTGGAAAAAAATCAGGGCAAAACAATTTTGATAGTTTCTCATTCCGACCCCATTGATGATTTGATTAGCGTTTTAAGAGGTCGGAGCAAGCGTGAAGCTGGCTTGTCTTTGGGTGGTCCGAATCATACTTGCAAAGGTGAGTTCAAAGTTGTTTATGTTAATAATTCCACCAACAAAGAGCTTGATCTGCACAAAGATTCGGTGGACAAAATAATTTTAAAGTGCGATGTTTGCGGCGGAGAGATGAAACGCGTGCCGGATGTTTTGGATACTTGGTTTGATTCCGGTTCCATGCCTTACGCGCAGATGCATTATCCTTTTGAGAACAAAGAAAGATTCGAGCATAATTTCCCGGCCGAATTCATTGCCGAAGGAGTGGATCAGACCCGCGCCTGGTTTTATTATTTGCACGCCTTGGCGACCGGCATCCGCAATAATTTTGCTTACAAAAATGTCATAGTCAATGGTATCGTTTTGGCCGAGGACGGCAAGAAAATGTCGAAGAAGTTAAAAAATTATCCTGATCCGGCTTTCTTGTTCGATAAGTACGGCGCCGATGCTTTGCGCTATTATCTTTTGTCTTCGCCAGTAATGACTGCCGAGAACCTTAATTTTTCCGAAAAAGGCGTCGCCGATTGCCTGCGCAAAGTGAACATGATCATTTGGAACGTTTATAAGTTTTATGAGATGTACGCCGGCGCCCCCCTCCTTTCTAAGGAGGGGTTTGGGGGTGGTTCTGATTTTGAATCAAAAAATATTTTAGACGAGTGGATTATCGCTCGCCTTAATCAATTGATTTCTGAAGTGATCGAAGGAATGAAAAAATATGATCTGCCACGCGCGACGCGGCCGATAGTTTTATTCATCGATGATTTTTCGACTTGGTATTTGCGCCGCAGTCGCGATAGATTTAAGGATGAAGGTGAAGATAAAAATAATGCCCTGAATACAACTCGTTTAGTGCTGACCGACTTGGCCAAAGTGATGGCGCCGTTCACGCCATTCATTGCTGAAGAATTATGGCAAAAAGTGATGGGCCATAATTTTGCCAATCCGGAAATGTCCGTGCATCTCGAAGAATGGCCAAATAATTCCCCTCTTGAGAGGGGTGGCGCGGAGCGCCGGGGTGTGTTAAAGCTGGAAAACACCGAGGAGCAAAATGTTTTAACTGAAATGGAAAAAGTAAGAAAAATTGTCGAGCTTGGTTTAGTCAAGCGCGACGAAGCCGGAATTAAAGTCAGGCAACCATTAAGCGAATTAAGAATTAAGAATTATGAATTAAGAAATGAATTTATTGATTTGATCAAAGATGAATTGAATGTTAAGAATGTGACCAGTGCGATTGGAGAATGGGATTTATCGGTAGAACTAGATACGTCAATGACTCCGGAACTTATAGCCGAAGGCATGAAGCGCGAGCTCGTCCGATTTATCAATGCTGAACGAAAAAATGCCGGTCTGACTATCGGCGACCGTATCGCTTTGCAAATTTTCACCGCAAGCGAGGCCATAAAAAATGCCGTCGAACTTTTTGAAACCGATTTAAAGAAGGATGTTTTGGCTGACGAAATAATTATCGGCGCTTTTGAGGGCGGGAAAGAAGTTGATGTTAACGGCGAAAAAGCGATTTTAAAAATAGTTAAAAAATAAAAAGTCCCCTCCTTGGGAGGGGTGCCGAGCGTCAGCGAGGCGG
>JGI20214J51088_10000291_pt1 | contig 36145 bp, 33 predicted proteins | sample WetSurMetagenome_FD_51088 | JGI IMG/M metagenome (IMG submission 51088) | reverse complement strand
ATTGCGAGAATCAGTAAAAATTTTTTTCCAGTCATATTGGTTCTGTTATCAGAAGTTTTTTATTATTGAAAGCGATATTCCAGGGGCCGGGCCGGTTGAGGTAACAGTAAGAGGCGCAATAGATGCCTTAAGGTCAGGTCCCATATCGAAATCAAACAGGCTGGCGTCTACGTTGGCGTCAAGTATTGTAACCAGATACCAGGCTGCGATGCCAATATACGAAAGATCCCTGTATCTTCTGTAATATGTCACACCATTATCAAGCTGCTCTTTTGCCCAGGCAGCATTTGATGCAGTATAACTGTTGGGATACAAAACAGGGTCATATTCTTTTGGGTCCATAACAGACTGAAGCACTTTTATATAACTGTTGGTAGCAGGGTTTTTATCAGTGAAGTCACGGTAAGCGTTCATGAATCTGTTATAATGTGATGTATTAAACGCAACCGAGTAACCCAGGGCGCCAAAGCCGGCATAGACAAAAGGAACTTTCCAGTATTTATGTGAATATATCTGCCCCAGTCCAGGCAGCACAGCTGCATACATGGAGGCTTTTGATGGCTTAAGTGTGTAGTTCTTAAGCCTGTGCGCGGTACGTGGAATAGAGTCCTGTGCTTCTGCATTATTGGCAGAGGCAAAAAACAGTAAAAGAATTACCGTAATGTGAAATACATGTTTCAATAAGCAAGAGTGTTACGGTCCGCCGTAAAGATAAACAATTAACTGTTTAATTTATCAAATAGCCCTATAATGCGTTCCATCTCATCACCCGACTCGAAGGGAATCACAATTTTCCCTTTTCCTTTCTCATTGATTCGGAACTGAACCCTGGCTTTAAACACTTTGCTCAATTGTCCGGAGAGCTCCTCAAAGTCGTTATTAAGTCTGACCTTCTTCTCGGCTTTCACAGGGTCTTTCGTCAATGCATTTTGAATATGGCGTACGAGGTCTTCTGTAGCCCTGACAGAGAGATCATCATTTATAACAGTGTAGAATACATTGATTTGTTTCTGTGGGTCGTCTATATTAATAAGAGTCCGGGCATGACCCATGGATATCTGTTTATTGCGTATGCCAAGCTGTATCTCGGCAGGCAGGCGGAGCAGACGAAGGTAATTGGCAACTGTTGAACGCTGCTTGCCGACCCTGTCTGAAAGCTGTTCCTGGGTAAGGCTGCACTCTTCAATGAGACGCTGATAGCTGATTGCCACCTCCACTGCATCAAGATCTTCTCTCTGAATATTTTCAACCAGGGCCAGTTCAAGCATGGCCGTATCATCGGCAGTGCGCACGAAAGCAGGCACATGAGACAGACCGGCAATGCGGGCTGCACGTAAACGACGTTCTCCAGCAATAAGCTGGTATCTTCCTTCAGCTATCTCACGCACAGTAAGAGGCTGAACAATGCCCAGCTGCTTTATTGAAGCGGCCAGTTCTTCAAGAGCCTGTTTATCAAAATGGGACCTTGGCTGAAAAGGGTTGGCTTCAATTGAATTTATATCAATCTCAAGATTGGCCTCCACCTTTTTGTCAAGGACTTCTTTCTCAACTCCGTCAATAAGGGCTCCCAGACCCCTTCCCAATGCATTCTTTTTTGTTGCAGTCATACCAGTTTAATAATGCAGCTATATTAGTTTTTTTGTTTCCCTTCTATCCTCTCAAGAAGCTCATGCGCCAGATTTAAATAGTTGATTGTTCCACGCGATTCAGCATCGTACAGAATTGCCGGCTGACCATAACTTGGAGCCTCTGACAGCTTTATGTTACGCTGTATGATAGTATTGAATACCATCTGCTGGAAATGCCTTGTAACCTCTTCAACAACCTGGTTTGCCAGCCTGAGACGTGCATCATACATCGTCAGAAGAAATCCCTCAATCTCAAGTGCCGGGTTAAGATTGTTCTGAATAATCTTAATCGTGTTGAGAAGCTTCCCAAGTCCTTCAAGTGCAAAATACTCACACTGAACAGGTATAATAACAGAGTCGGCTGCAGTAAGTGCGTTGACTGTAAGCAAACCCAGTGAGGGTGAGCAGTCTATAAGCACATAATCATATTCTTTTGAAATATTCTTAAGAACATTCTTCAGAATCTTCTCCCTCTCAGGCCTGTCAAGCATCTCAATCTCGGCTCCTACAAGATCAATGTTCGATGCAACGATATAGAGGTTTTCAACTGTGCATTTCAACACAGCACCGTGCGGATCAACACCGTCTATCAAACAATCATATATTGTCTCCTTTACCTGTCGTGCATCTATCCCCACACCTGAAGTGGCATTGGCCTGAGGGTCTGCATCAATGATAAGAACCTTTTTTTCCAATGCTGCGAGACTGGCTGCAAGATTTATGGCTGTAGTTGTCTTCCCTACGCCCCCCTTTTGATTTGCTAGAGCTATTATCCTCGACATAATATCTGTTTTACAGTTAATTTTTGAGCTCCAAAGTTATATTATCTGCCTTTTTCAATCCGGCAGACGACCTTGTAATTGTAAACATTTTTTTTGGGGTTATTAACACGTTTTCAACAATACCCGGAAGTGCAAAGATCACTAAATTTTAATAATTAATTAAATATCTCGATATTTACCCCACAAAAAAAAACCAACATGACATCTCCCAAATGGATGGTTGTTGTTAATCCAAACGCAGGCCACGGCAAAGGCAAAAAAGACTGGAAACAAATATCATCATTACTTACCATTTACGACATCAATTACGACTTCTGCTTCACTCAGTATGCCTCTCATGCCATTGAACTCACAAGAGAGGCAATAGGTAAGGGCTTCCGCTGCTTTATAGGAGTTGGAGGCGATGGGACAATGAATGAGATCGTTAATGGCATCTTCGGACAGAACGAAGTGCCTACAATGGAATTTACAATTGGTACTATCACCGTTGGTACAGGTAACGACTGGGGAAGAATGTTTAACATGCCTTCGGGTTATGAAGACGCGGTGAAAGCTATATCAAACTGTAAAATAACCATTCACGATGCGGGATTATGCATTTATCACTCCGGCGAAAAAGAGATCAGACGCTTTTTTATCAACATTGCCGGTCTTGGTTTTGATGCACTGGTTGTTAAACGTACCAACAGGCAGAAAGAGAGGGGGAAAAAAGGCAAGGCCATTTATATGTGGAACCTGCTTATGAGCCTTATCGTATACAGGCATATCCATACAGAAGTCGAAATTGACAACAACAAGGTATCAAACGAGACATTTACAATTAGCATTGGCATTGGAAAATACTCCGGAGGAGGGATGATGCAAACGCCACATGCCCTGCACGATGACGGGCTGTTCGATATCACTGTCATCAAACGTATATCAAAGGGAGAAGTCATTCGTAACCTCAAAAGACTGTATGACGGATCTATCTATGACCATCCTAAGATAGAGTGGTACAGGGGGAAAAATATCAGAATTAACTCTGACCCTGCTATACACGCTGAAGCTGATGGCGAATCACTGGGTCATTCTCCGATTGAATTCCGGATCATTCCCAAATGTATTAATGTTGTTATTAATTCCGACCCTTCTTTATAACCTCTATCTCAAACAGCCTCGGCCACCATTTCCCGGTGACATAAATGTGTTTGCCGGCAGCATCATAGGCAATGCCGTTAAGGACATCCTCTTCTCCCTTTCTCTGATTCCTGGGTAGAAGATTTTCAAGGTTAATATAACCAAGTACCTTCCCAGATGAAAGGTCAATACGTGCAATCTTGTCGGTCTGCCATATGTTTGCCCAGAGCTCTCCTTCTACCATCTCCAGCTCGTTGAGATTAGTGATTTTGCCCTTATTATCCCACACTTCTATTGAAGAGACAACATTGAAATCCTGATCAAGGAACCAGATTGTATTGCTGCCATCACTCATAATCAGTTTGTTTCCGAAAGTGGTGAGGCCCCACCCTTCTGTCTGATAATATACTTTGTTAATCTGAGCAAAGCTTTTCTTGTCATAGACAAAACCCACCTTGGAGGTCCATGTAAGCTGGTATATCCTGTCGCCCATTATAGCTATCCCCTCTCCAAAGAGCTGCGGATCAAGGTTTACCTGGCTAATTACTTTGCCAGTCTCAAGTTCTTCCTTCCTCAGCCATGATTCACCGGGCTGTCCGGTACCTTCGTACAGATAACCATCTTCCCATACCAGTCCCTGCGTAAATGCCTTAGGATCGTGGGGAAATGATCTTTTAATCTTATAATGGTAAGTCTCAGGCACAATATCTGAAACAACTGACACCGTAAGGGTTATAGACTGGGGCTTGAATGTTTTGCTGTAGGCAGTGACCTTTATGGCTCTCTCTCCCGGAGTGCGCGTTGTAAGTCCGTCAACCTGCACTGAGTAAGGCACCGAGAAGGTTGTCTTAAGCTTCTTCCCTGCATACCACATCTGTACTGAATCTATCTCCGGGTTTCCGGCAGCAGGAGCTATTGTAAGCGTAAATTTGTCATGTAATGAGAATTTTGAATTGTCGGCNGGTGAGAGTATCTCAACNAGCTTTCTTGAAGGTCTTGAATCACTGACAGCCTCATTGTTTTTCACCTCCTTCTTTTCAGACCTTCCTGAACATGAAATAACTAATGCCAGTGATAAAACAAGTAACAACCCGTATATGAAATTTCGTTTCATTTCTTACACTACTTTTTTGAAAATATTCCAAAGCGCTTTCCTCTTGCAGCCTTCATAGCTTCCTCCTCTTTTTCTGACCATGGATCTATCATATCCATTATCTCGCCCCACCCCGGAAAGCCACCGGCATTTTTATCATCTATATATATTTCAGCGTTTATTTTGCGTGGCATTCCGTCTTCAGGTTTTTCTTCAGGATAGTTTGCATTCACGGCATAAAACTCCACTCCGTTCTTCCTGCAAAATTCAACAGCAGCCTCAAGCTCTTTGCCTGTCCTGTAAGTCCATAGTATGAGAAGAGCTCCCTGCTCCTGGAGATGATGCAATGAGGAAAATGCAAATAAAATCTCTTTCCCGATAGCCGGATACTCATGTTCAACTATTGTACCATCAAAATCAATTGCAATCTTTACGTTCGTTAAATCTCTCATATTTTTTTTCCTGTTACAAAAATAGCCAAATTATAAAGTCATCATAATATATGATTCATAATATATAAATGTGGATCAAAGCAATCATTTGCCAATAATTCTTAATTTAGCACCTCGTTTGATTATAAGACACGTCATGAAGAAAATCATTCCAAACGCACTTACCCTGTCAAACCTCTTCTTTGGCTTTGCCGCCTGCATACTTGCCTCGCAGGATAACGTTGAAGCTGCCTCTGTACTTATATTATGCAGCATGGTATTTGATTTTCTCGATGGTTTTGCTGCCCGGCTTCTTAAGGCTTACTCGGACCTGGGGAAAGAGCTTGACAGTCTTTCTGACCTGGTCTCATTTGGCGTTGCACCTGCCATGATAATATTATCTCTCCTCTCGCGAAACGGCCTTGCCCTGTCAGCGATGATAATTATAGCTGCCCTTATACCACTTGCCTCAGCCCTTCGCCTGGCTAAATTTAATAATGACGAGGAACAGAAATATTATTTCAAAGGCATGCCTACTCCTGCAACAGCACTGGTAATTGTATCAATAATTATCTCCTCTGTTTATGGCAACAGTAAGATTGTTTCAAATCTTGCTTCAAACGTAACTTTCCTTACTGCCCTTTCAATATTCCTCTCAGCAATGATGCTTGTAAATGTAAGGATGCTCTCTCTTAAGTTTACCAGCCTGAAGTTTAAAGGAAATGAGGACAGATTCATTCTTATCGGACTGTCACTTATTTCGCTTATCATTTTCAGGCTTAACGCACTGCTGGTTATAACAACGATTTACATCATTCTGTCACTTGTCATGGCTGTCATCCATGCCATTAAGGGATCCTCTGGTGCGTAACTCGTCCATTACCTCAGCCTGACGTCTTATTGATTCCTCGTGTATGGTCTGCAACACACTTTCCATGAAAGATCTGTCCAGATCCTCTTCCTCAGCTCTGTCAAGACGTGTATTTAATATTTTTATCCATCTTTCCAGTTGAAAGACACTGACATTGCTAAGCCACTTATATTCACCTATCTTTTCTGATACTTTCATCCTCTGGGAGATGAGGTCAATTATCTGATAATCAATTGAGTCTATTTGGTCTCTCAGCTCCTCTATATGAGAAAGGTATCCGGTATCATCAGATGAGGACTTCCTGAAAACAAGGCTCTTCAGCAATTCAGAAAACTCATGCGGGTTAAGCTGTTGTTCCTTATCACTCAGAGCACTTGAAGGGTCACAATGAACCTCAATCATAAGCCCTGACATGTTCATATCAAGGGCTCTCTGCGCTTCAAGCGGCACCAGTGATGATTTTCCTGTCATATGGCTCGGGTCACAGAAAACGGGTAAAGAAGGTATTCGCCTTCGCAATTCAATGGCCAGTTCCCATTTTGGAATATTACGGTAGCGTGATTTACCATAAGGGGTGAAGCCACGGAGTATGCCTGCCAGTCTGTTAAGTCCGGCAGAATAGAGCCGTTCAATGGCGCCAAGCCACAGTTCAATATCAGGACTCAGAGGGTTCTTTACCATCACCGGGATGTCTGTCCCTGCAAGTGATCTGACTATTTCATCAACTGAAAAAGGGTTTGAAACAGTGCGGGCACCAAGCCATAATACATCAATATCATAATTAAGTGCTGCCTCAACATGAGCCGGTGAGGCCACCTCAACGGCAACAGGTAATCCTGTCTCCTCTTTCACCCTCTTCAGCCACGCCAGAGCTTTTTCTCCTTCGCCAATGAATGTGCCGGGCCTGGATCGTGGTTTCCATATACCTGAACGAAACAGATTCACTCTTCCGGTAGCTTTAAGTGCCCTGGCAATATCCATCACCTGTCTTTCACTCTCTGCACTGCACGGGCCTGCGATGATAATAGGCAGATCGCCCATGCCCCACGATGCCAGCGATTTTACTTCCATCTAAGTAGGTTATTAATCAGAACAACCAAAGAAGATGAGGCCTGAAAGAGGAACCCCGTTAATAAGTATGCTCTCCCTCAGCCATCTCTTCCCCTGTAATCTTCTTTTTGTTAATTGCCTTCCATGCCACCCATATATAGGCAAGTACAAAAGGAATAATGAAAGATACGTACATCATCGTCTGCAGGGTAAATCTGCTTGATGATGCTTTTGACAATGTCAGTGAGCTCTGTAAGTTTGTAAATGAAGGGTAAAAGGCGCTCCTGCCATATCCTGCCAGGAAAAAGAGGGCAAGGCCTACAATAACGGTACCGGTGCCGGCATACCAAATAGCCTTTGCTGAACGCCTGAAAATGCTCAGGTATATCCCGGTAAGAACCAAAACCACTCCTGAAAGGAAAAGTATAAGAGTCAGCGGGTTGGTTATCAGTGAATGCAGATAAAAATACTTTATCTGGCTTATCGTCCCGGTAGTTTTGTCTGCTCCGAATCCCTTTGATGTAAGCAGTAAAGCAACAAACGAGAGAAAAAAGACAAGGAATGGAAATGTATTAACTATAATGGCCTTATGTGAACGTTGTAAAAGCTGGTCATCATCAATTGCGCTCCCTATGTAAAGTAGCCCGAGTATTCTCGCAAGGAAAAGCACGGCAAGACCCAGCGCAAGGTTTGCAGGGTTAGCCAGTGCCTCTATCCCGTGCCAGTTTGTTCCCCAGGTGACCCTGTTATAAAGATCAAGTGAGAAATCTGAGCCGGTAAAGAAAGTGCCGACAGCTACTCCAATGAGGAATGGTCCCAGACACCCGTTAATAAAAAGAAATACATCAAATACTTTTGTTCCATATACATTGGAAGGTTTTGACCTGTATTCAAACGATACAGCCTGCAGAATAAAACTGAACAGGATAGCCATCCAGAGCCAGTATGCGCCACCGAAACTCACAGAATAGAACAGCGGGAAGGAAGCAAAGAATGCACCTCCGAATGTAACAAGAGTAGTGAAGGTAAACTCCCATTTTCTTCCCAACGCGTTAACTACCATTGTCCGTTGAAGCTCTGATTTTGCGAGAGAAAAAATAAATGACTGGCCTCCCTGTACAAACATCAGGAAGAGAAGAATGCCTCCAAGTAATGAGATAATGAGCCACCAGTAACCCTGCAGGAAAGAGTGTGAAATTAATGCTGTCATAACTGTTCCTCCTAATGTTTTGGTCCGTTTTTAATCTGTCTTATCATAATTGACACCTCGGCAGTCAGTAATCCTGTAAATAATGCTGCAAACAGGAAGAAGGTTACCTGTACTGAGCTCGATGTGATATTTGATACTGCCACATTCACCGGCATAAGATTCTGAATGATCCAGGGCTGCCTGCCCATTTCGCAAACGATCCAACCACTCTCGCTGGCAATATATGCAAGAGGAATCGAGAAGAGGGCAAGCCACAGAAACCACCTGTTTTTTTTCAGTGTGTCACGTTTCCAGAACCATACTGCAAGCGCGCATAAAAGAATAAAGAAGAATCCCAGGCCCACCATTATTCTGAAACTATAGAATAAAACTGGTACCGATGGTATGGCCTGCCAGGGAGCAGAAAAAAATGAATAACCAAAATATCTGAAATAGTTGTCGACAAAATCCTTATCCGAGAATTTGGCAGCAAGTCTGGCAGCAGTCTCATCATCTCCAACCTCCTTTGACATTTTATAGTCTGCCAGGATTTTTCTTGCATATTTCCCTCGTTCCATCATTTCCGCAACTGACAGTATTCCTTTTGACGGGTTACCATTAACAAGATCCTTTATTCCAGGGACGTAGCCGTTACCTTTGCCTGTTGTCATAACTGAAAGCAAGCCGGGAATCTGTATACGCATATCTACGTCATGAACTTTTTTCTCCCCAATCTTCTCATCACTCTCTTTTACAATGCCGATGACAGTAAGTCCGGCATTATTCTTTCCATTATAAAGTGCCTCCATTGAAGCAAACTTGACAGGTTCAACCTTTGATATTATCCGGGCCGATGAGTCTCCGGTTATTGCCACAAGAACTGAAGAGACCAGACCAAATATACCTGCCACCATAATGCTTTTTGCTGCCATTTTCTCTTCGCGTCTGCGGATGAGATACCAGGCACTTATGCCAATAACAAAAATTGAAGCGAGGAGAAACCCGGAGGTCACTGTGTGAGTAAACTTATTAATTGCCACCGGGTTGAAGAGAACACTCCAGAAGCTGTTCATTTCGTTCCTTGCTGTATCAGGATTGAAATGCATGCCTACCGGGTTCTCCATCCAGGCATTTGCAACAAGTATCCACAGGGCTGAAAGGTTAGCTCCTATAGCTACCAGCCAGGTGGAAGCCAGGTGGAATTTTTTACTCACTTTATTCCACCCGAAAAACATTACTGCGACAAAGGTAGACTCAAGGAAGAAGGCCAGAATGCCCTCGATAGCCAGTGGAGCGCCAAAAATATCTCCAACAAACCATGAATAATTCGACCAGTTTGTTCCAAATTCAAACTCGAGAATAATACCCGTTGCAACACCTATCGCAAAGTTTATCCCGAAAAGAGTCATCCAGAACCTGGTTATTTTTTTCCATATCTCATCGCCGGTCCTCACATAGATAGTCTCCATAAATGCGAGGATAAACGAAAGACCCAGGGTAAGCGGTACAAAGAGCCAGTGGTATATAGCCGTCAGGGCAAACTGCGCTCTGGACCAGTCAATTAATGAGAGATCAAGATTTTCGAGCATAAGGTTATTTATTACCAGTTAGTTGTTCAATAACATAGTCACTGCGTTCACTGTCGCTGCTGAATTTTGTTCTGAGAAAATCATGAAAGAAAAATATCCTGAGAATGGCAAACATTATAAAAAGCTTAATAATGATAATAAGCCATGCCTGTCTGCCCCACGATGAAAGAGTGCGGAACCCGTCATAATAAAACATGAATATCTTTTTCAAAAACCGACCCGCTGCAGCCATTGGAACTATTTATTTTTATAACACCATAATTATTAAAGATGTTTACTCATCATCAAGACCGGATGTGATTTTTCTTACAGCCCTGAAATTATCAAAGAACTCCCTTGCAAGAACCCTGATAACGGTGTAGGCAGGAATTGCCAGTAACATACCTGCAATACCTGCAAAACTTCCGGCTGCAAGTATTACAATAAATATCTCCAGCGGATGCGCACTTACGCTTTTTGAATATATTAATGGCTGTAAAATATTATTGTCAATAACCTGAGCAACAGCTACTATAATAATCATGTAAATAATCAGATTGACAATCTCAATGCTGACACCTCCTGTCAGCGTAGATGCTATCCCCATTACAATAACAATTGCACCTCCTATCCATGGTCCGATATAAGGAACAATATTAAGAATCCCTACAATCAGTCCCATTACAAGCGCCTGCCTGAATGGGACACCAATAATTGACATCCCGATGGTAACAATGATAAGAACTGAAGTGCTCTCAGCAATTATGCCGATAAAATACCTTATCAGCAGCTTTTTGATAGAAAAAAGGGCTCTCTTCAGATTGTTCTCATATTTTTCAGGGATAAGAATCATCAGCGTTTCAAAAAACAACCCCTCATCTTTAAGGAAGAAAAAGGCAATAAAGGTAATGGATACAGAGGCCACAACAATATTCCCCAGAATACCCATGGCTGATCCCACAAAGTCCTGAATGAATGAAATATTAAGGACATCACTTACCTTTTTTGCTGCCATATCAATTATTGAGACGTCGGCCGGAAGATCCCTGTTGACCAGTCTTATCAGACCTTCAAGCTTCTGTAGTTGCTGACTTGCTAGGCTCACAATCGATTTTGAATCAATCTTTGAAAGGGTATCTATCTGATTAGAAATTACAGGGATAAATATTGCAAAAAAGAGAATCAACAATCCCCATATTAGTGCCAGCGTTAACAATGCGCTTAATGCTTTCGGAAAAGAAATCTTTTTAAAATGAATGCGGTTGAGCAGATCCACAACAGGTCGGCCAACAAGGGAAATAACCCCTGCAATCAATACATATGCAACTATACTACGGAAATACCAAAGCAAAAAAATAAGCAACGCTATTCCGACAAGGACAAAAATATTCTTAAGCGTGTTGTTCATAAACCATGATGTTATGAGGTTTTAAGCTTCATCACACAAGATACAAAAAAACATTAACATCACAACAGACAACCGTATCCTCAATTAAACTTAATACATGACTGCCATTTTGTCTGCACATTTTGTTGTTTGTCTGCCATTTTGACCTATAAGTTGAATTGGCATTCAAATTGAAATATTTGGGTGTAAACATTAAAACTAAAGAACAACAATAAAAATGGAGGCAATTATGTTACCAATGATTTCAAGAAGGAACTACAAACCCTTCACATTCCAGGACTTCTTAAGTGAAGATTTCTTCCCTGCAATGAACAGGACAACCAGCACACTGCCGGCAGTCAACATAAGGGAAGATGAGAAAGCATTCTATCTTGAGCTTGCTATACCGGGCATGAAGAAGAATGATGTTAAGATTGAGCTGAAAGACGAAATGCTCACTATCTCTTCCGAACAGAAGGAAGAAAAAGAGGACAAAGCCGAAGGTTACAGCAGAAAAGAGTTCAGCTATAACTCATTCTGCAGAAGTTTTTACCTTCCTGAGGGTGTTGATGCTGATAAGATCAATGCCACATACAACGAAGGTGTCCTCGGAATAGAGATACCTAAAAAGGAAGAAGAGAAGAAAATTAAATCAAGAGAGGTAAAGATTTCGTAATCTTAACCCCACGGTACAAAAATGCCCCGGAAAATCCGGGGCATTTTTTGTATTGAATTTTTGTTATTGTTGTTGAATCGTTGCATGCAACGATTCTCCCGCTTCATGCAACAATGATTGAATCGTTGCGTGCAACGATTCTACGAGGCATTTTCTGTGGCTGAGGCAACGAGTGCCTCGGCGAACCTGTGACCATAGCTTGCTAAAGAAACATCTTTACCGCTCTCAGGAATGAACTTGTGAGCTGCAGGCTCCTCGAATATTTTAAGCTTAAGCGATTTAAGCATCTCGGCAATTATTTTGGGTGCCTCGCCGCTCCATCCGTAAGAACCGAAAGTGCCTGCAAGCTTACCTTTGTCACGTAAAGGGCTTACCATGGCTGCAAACTTGTACACAGGCAGCAATGTATTCTGATTAATAGTAGGAGAACCAACAATAAGAGCATCGGCAAGGGTGATCTTTGAATCCATCTCTCCCACTTCGGCCATTTCAATATCCATCACCTCTACATCAACGCCAGACACTTCCATAGCGCCCTCAGCAATGAGCTTTGCCATAGCCTTTGTATAGCCATAAGCCGAAACATAGGTTATAAGTATCTTTTTTACCTGATGAGCAGATGTCTCCTTTACATACTCAGCGGCATATTTCTCTGAAAGGTCAACATATTTCTTCCACTCTTTCCTTAGTATTGGTCCGTGTCCGGGAGCAATAACCGAGATATCCAGCGGACGGATTTTTTCCACTGCCTTAAGCATAAAACGGCTGTAAGGTTTAAGTATGCAGTCAAAATAGTATTTGAAGGCATCCTGGTAATCGTCGGTCAGGTCATCAAACATCTCCTCAGAGCAATAGTGCGCTCCAAAAGAATCGCAGGTAAAGAGAATCTTATCTTCAACAAGGTATGTGTAGATAGTGTCGGGCCAGTGAAGGTTGGGCGCTGAAATAAACTTCAGTGTCTTGTCTCCCAGGCTGAGAGTGTCACCATCCTTTACAACCATTGACCTGAATGGCTTATTGACTATGTCTGAGAGATAACGGATGGCATTACCGCTTCCCACAACAGTTATCTGTGGTGCCAGTTCAAGAAGCTCACGGATTGCTCCTGAATGGTCAGGCTCTGTATGATCCATTATAACATAATCGATACTGGCAGGGTCAACCACACGTGTAAGCTTGTCTAGATATCTCTCGCTGAACTTTTCCTTGGCCAGCTCAATGACAGCTTTTTTCTCTGCATTGATAAAATATGAGTTGTATGTTGTCCCGTATTTTGTTTGCATCACAATGTCAAACACTTTAATGTCCCAGTCGCGGATGCCTATCCACTTTACATCAGGTGTAACATCCAGAATGTTATTGTCAGTTTTCATATTATATCTTATATTTTTTTCTTCAACTTACAGCTGGTCTCAGTTTTAGTCTGAGGCGCCTTCCATCGGCACGAAATTTTTTCTTCATTTTTAACAACCCCGGAATAGTTTCGTTCAACAAATATCAGCCGAACAAAGCTATATAGAGGTATACAAGCGGGAATGCAATAACCACGCTGTCGAACCTGTCGAGGAAGCCCCCATGACCGGGCATAATTGATCCGGAGTCCTTGAACCCGACACTCCTTTTGAGCATTGATTCGATCAGGTCGCCAAAGGTGCCGGCAATAGTAACAATCAGAGCAATAAATATCCAGCCTTTTACGTCAACCACTCCAAGAAAATCTGACAGAAGCCATGATACAATCAACGTAAGAGCCAGGCCGCCAAAAAAGCCCTCCCATGATTTCTTGGGTGAGATTCTTTCCATAAGCCGGTGTTTCCCGATAGCTGATCCAACAAGATATGCCCCAGTGTCATTTGCCCAAAGAAGAAGGAAGAAACCGATGAGCATGCCCGGAGAGAACTCCAGGTTATTTATTGAGAAAAGTGGCTGTAAACCTGTCCTCCCAAAAGCCGAATAGGGGAACATTGAAACGGGAATAGCTGTATATAAAATGGAGAAGAAGGTGTGTGCAAGCGAATCAAATGGCTTTTCATTCTTCCTGTATATTTCAACCACCATTATAATTGACATAATGGGAACCATAACCAGGTAGCTTTCACGCGGTATGAGCCTGATAGCCACCAGTGTTGATATGAAATAAACAAGAAAACCTGTTATGATACCGGTTATCACCTGTGGCTTAATACCGGTGCTTCTCACCATAGTATAATATTCCTTCTGTGTCCCGGCCAGGATTACTGCCCCGACAATAAAGAAAGTAACCGGATGAAGCCACAGCCCGCCGAGAACAAAAATGACAATGAATGCGCCTGTTATAGTTCGTCTTACCAGATTATTCACTATACAAGATCTTTGATCGTTTCTTTTGCTTTTATGACAAAGTCGCGATGGACAAACAGATCAATCTCGCCAATCTTATACATGCTGTCGCGTCTGTCAAATACAACTGATTCAATATCCTCCTGTGCCAGTCTCTCAACTGCAAGCTGGCAATTTAATTCATTAACAAAACTAGCAATTATAACCCAGTCATTTTCCATAGCCTTCAAAGGCTTATTACACCACCAGGGGGTTTTCTTCATGTTTTGATTCAGAGTCGGGCTTTGCAGCCTCAGCCTCATTTACTTTTTCAGCCTCAGAGTTATCTCCCTTGCGTTTGCCGAAAATGCGTTCCAGATCCTCACTGAAGATAACCTCTTTTTCAAGCAGAAGCTCTGCAAGCTGTGTAAGACCGTCGAGATGTGAATTTATCACTTCTTTGGCTCTTACATATGATTCATCAATAATTGCTTTAACTTCCTTATCTATAAGCTCGGCCGTCACTTCGCTGTAAGGTTTGGTGAATCCGTACTCAGATTGTCCCGAAGAATCGTAGAAACTTACATTTCCTACCTTTTCACTCATGCCGAAGTAACAAACCATGGCATAAGCCTGCTTGGTAATCCTTTCAAGGTCGCTCAGTGCGCCGGTTGATATTTTCCCAAAGACAACTTCCTCTGAAGCTCTTCCGCCCAGTGCGTGAGCCATCTCATCAAGGAGGTGTTCACGTGTGGATATCTGTCTTTCTTCAGGAAGGTACCATGCAGCACCTAGTGCTTTTCCGCGGGGTATAATGGTCACTTTAAGCAGCGGGCTGGCATGCTCGAGCATCCAGCTGACCGTGGCATGACCTGCCTCATGATAAGCAATGGTCTTTTTCTCCTCCTGTGAGATTATCATGTTCTTTTTCTCCAGACCGCCGATGATCCTGTCAATGGCATCGAGAAAATCCTGTTTCTCCACTGAGGTTTTATTCCTTCGTGCGGCAATAAGTGCGGCCTCATTACATACATTTGCAATATCGGCACCTGAAAAGCCCGGCGTCTGTTTTGCAAGAAAGGCAATGTCAAAATCTTTTTCAAGCTTTATAGGACGCAGATGAACCCTGAATATTGCTTCTCTCTCTTTCAGGTCGGGAAGCTCAACGCTTATCTGTCTGTCAAATCGTCCGGCTCTGAGAAGCGCCTTGTCAAGTATGTCGGCCCTGTTTGTTGCGGCCAGTATTATAACGCCGCTGTTTGTACCAAAGCCATCCATCTCGGTGAGAAGCTGGTTAAGAGTATTCTCGCGCTCGTCATTGGCACCGAAGTTCGGGTTTCTGCCACGTGCACGGCCTACAGCGTCTATCTCATCTATAAATACTATACATGGTGCCTTTTCCTTTGCCTGTCTGAAGAGGTCCCTGACCCTTGAGGCTCCTACCCCGACAAACATCTCAACGAAATCGGATCCTGAGATTGAGAAGAAAGGTACGTTGGCTTCTCCTGCCACTGCTTTTGCAAGTAGTGTCTTTCCTGTACCCGGAGGGCCAACAAGAAGTGCTCCCTTGGGTATCTTACCACCGAGTGACGTATATTTCTTGGGATTCTTCAGGAAATCTACTATCTCCATCACCTCTGTCTTTGCCTCTTCAAGACCTGCAACATCGTTGAAGTTGATCTTCACGTGCGTGTCCTTGTCAAACACCTGCGCCCTTGACTTCCCTACACTGAAAATGTTTCCTCCTCCACCGCTGCCGCCAGACGACATACGCTTCATCAGGAAGACGTAAAATCCAATTAATATCACCAAAGGGAGTATCCATGTAAACAGGAACCCGGTATAGTCTTTTTGTGTTGTATAATCAAGATTAATCTGATCTTCATCCTTATATCCTGCTTTCTGTTCTGCATCTTTCATAAACTGCTGAAAGAGCTCAACACTTCCTATGTTGTGTCTGAAGTCAGGTCTATCAGCCTGAAAAGCCATCGGCTTCTGCTTTGCCAGGTCCGGATAACGCTTACTCTTTGCTACCGAGTCTTTCTTCAGATAGATCTCAGCATAATCACGGTTCTTTATTACAACTATCTTTTCTATATCGTGATGGATCACCATCCCCTCGATATCTTTCTGAGTGGCCTTCTTTACTTCTTTCCCTGAGAAGATCAGTTCAAAGCCAACAATTGAAAGAAGAAGAATTACTAAAATCCAGTTTGAATTAAACTTTGGCTTGGGATTTTTATCAGTCTTATTTTCGCTATTTTCCTGGTTCTCTGCCATATGTCAAATACCTTTCTTTTCATGAATGTCTTCTAACCTCGTTATCTTTCCGTCTGCCCAAAGTGCTTCGAGGTTATAGAAATTTCTGTATTCTTCCTGAAAGATATGGACAATAACATCGCCATAATCAATCAGTACCCAGATACAGTTTTCTGTTCCTTCAATATGAAGTGGTTTTCTGCCGGTCTCTTTTCTAACAACATCTTCTACCGACCATGCCAGTGAGTCAACCTGGGTATTTGACGTGGCATGACTAATTATAAAATAATCGCATAATCTGTTTTCAAGATTTCTAAGATCAAGAATTGTTACATCTTTTCCTTTCTTTTCAAACAATCCGTTTACAATGCTTTCAGTAACTGTAACTTCTTCCTTTAAGGCTTTTCTCATCAATAATCTTTTCAGTATTAAATAGTTCCTTTTTTAATGTCGCTAAATTACGAACATTTATCCGTATTTTTGCGGCATGCTATCTCTTTTTACAATTTGAATGCCAATTTGTTCAGTAGTAAAAAATATTGCAGCCAGTTCACCAAATAACACACCTAATCATCTGTATATAATGATAATAGGCTCTAATGTCATAGAACATGAAAAAGTGTCATCAACAAATTCAGTTGCAGCAGCATTATGTCGCGAAGGTGACATTCCGGAGGGAACTGTTATAACTGCATTGTGGCAGGAAAGCGGAAAAGGACAACAGGGAAACACATGGGAAAGTGAGCCTGGTAAAAATCTGCTATTCAGCATTATACTTTACCCAATGTCTCTCAAGGCGTGGGAACAGTTTTACATTCTTAAGGTAATTGCCCTTGGCGTTTATGATGCACTCAGCCAACTTACTGAAGGTGTAAAAATAAAATGGCCCAATGACATTTATGTCAAAGATGACAAAATAGCAGGTATCCTTATTGAAAACTCAATAATGGGGAGCTCGATAAAGAATTCAGTGGCAGGCATAGGCATAAACGTCAACCAGGAGGTTTTCTTAAGCGACGCTCCGAATCCTATATCGCTGAGAATGGTAACAGGGAGAAATTGTGATCTCGATCTCCTTTTTAAAAATGTATGCCAGGCAATAGATGTACGTTATTCATCACTGAACAGTGGAAGCAGGAGCTCCCTGACAAAAGACTATAAAAACGCACTTTATGGTTACTGCCGGTGGCATGGCTTCTCCGATGCGGAAGGCAGTTTTACAGGAATGATTGAAGATGTGACGGAGTCAGGTTTGCTGGTTGTCAGAAAAAAAGATGGCACCCTGAAAGAGTACGCCTTTAAGGAAATAAAATACAATTAACAATTAGCAATTAACAATAGGTGATATATTGCCATTATTGTTAATTGTTAATTGTTAATTGATAATTACTAATTGAATTTGTACTCTTCAATAGATGATGCAATCTTCTCGAGCAGGTTTTCAATCTGCCCGCCAAAAGCAACCCGCAGGAACGGACTCAGTTCCATGCCAAATTTTAATATAACCGCACAATCTGACTGATCTACAGGTTCAATATTTATTTTCAGATCCACGTCGCCGGTCATGGAGGTGTTTCCTTTCACAACCACCTCGGTGTTTGGTACGGAAGATATAAGATCAACGTTTACCTTTCCCACCGGATTGACTGAAAAAGAACAATGTGACGCTTCAGCCTGAAAGTCATTCAGGCTGGCAAATTTCTCAATATTTTTAAAATCGGTCAGCAGTTTAAAAAGAGCCTCATCGCTGCACTTTGCCACTGCCCTTCTGCTCCTGAATTCTGAATAATTTCCCATACATTTATCTCCCCCATTCTGCCGGATTAACCCGCCATCCTTTTAAAGTATCTACTTCGTTTTGTGAAACATAACCTGATGCAGCTGCCATTTCAATAAGCACTGAATAGTCGCTCAGAGTATCTAATCTGCATTCTTCTGATGCAAATGCCTCCTGAGCTTTTGCGAAACCATAGGTAAAAATAGCTATCATGCCAAGCACCTCGCACTCCGCTTCGCGCAACGCCTTTACTGCTCCAAGGCTGCTGCCTCCTGTTGATATCAGGTCTTCTATCACAACCATCTTTTGTCCTTTTTCATATTTACCCTCAATCTGGTTACCAAGTCCATGGTCCTTGGCACCGGAGCGCACATATATGAAAGGGAGGCCCAGCTTGTCGGCAACAAGTGCTCCATGAGCTATTGCACCTGTAGCAACGCCTGCAATGACTTCAACATTTGGATACAACATTTTTACTTTTTCAGCAAAGGCATCACGGATAAAAGAACGAACCTCCGGAAATGACAGAGTCATCCGGTTATCACAATATATAGGCGACTTCCAGCCTGAAGCCCATGTAAAAGGATTTGCCGGTTGCAATTTTATTGCGTTAATTTGCAGAAGGTATTCTGCCATTTTTCCAGATATATTTTCCATATAGCGATGTATAAAGTTTATTTTGATAACAGGGTCATAACCGTAAGCCAGGAGCCAGACCGGATGCAAAATTATTCCCTTTTCCATAAATTCAATGAAAAGGAAGAGCTTTATAACCAAATATCGCACTTTGCCGTCAATAATGAGATCCTGTCGCTCAATATTTTTTCACCAGACATTGACAATCTCTGGCAGAGCTTTTTAAGCTGGTTCACTGTTGCAGAGGCTGCCGGAGGACTTGTAAAACACACGCCATCAGGCAAATATCTATTTATACAGCGTTATCAGAAATGGGATCTGCCAAAGGGGCATCTTGAGCCGGGAGAGTCACCTGAAGCCTGTGCCCTGCGCGAGGTTAATGAAGAATGCAATATTAACGGGCACAGGATTGTTAAACCTCTTTCAGCCAGCTACCATACCTACCTTTTTAATAACAAACCGTACCTGAAAAAGACCTATTGGTATGCAATGGATTATACCGGTGAAATGATCTGCGACCCGCAATCCGAAGAAGGTATCACTGCTGCACAATGGTTACTGCCAAATGAGATAGCAGCTATAAAATCCAATACATGGCAGTCACTCATTGATCTGCTTAACGTGACCCTAAGAACACCCTGATATTCAAAGGAGGTAATCTTTGAGGTTTATTGCTTTCGGTACAAACATAGAGGCATCGCCTCCCATTCTTATAATATCCCTGACAATAGTTGAGTTTATAGGCGTATGCTCTGTTGAGGTAAGCAAAAAGACAGTGTCAATACCAGGTGCCATCTTCTTATTCATTTGTCCCATGGCTCGCTCATACTCAAAATCGGCAGCGGTACGCAGCCCCCGCAAAATATAGTGTGCTCCTTTTGCCTTGCAGAAATCGACAGTCAGTCCCTGAAATGTTTCTATCTCTATTTTTGGTTCGCTGGCAAAAACAGCATTTATCATCTTCACCCTGTTTTCTGCGCTGAAGAGGCTGTTTTTAAGCGAGTTTACTCCCACTGCAATTACTATCTTGTCAAACAGAGGCAGAGCTCTCTTTACAATTGCCTCATGCCCGATGGTGAAGGGATCAAATGAACCCGGAAAGACTGCGATCTTGCCCATGACTTTTATGTTTATCTATTCAAAGTCGATGTTCCGCGGATGCGCTACCTTCTGCCTGAGCAACGCTATTCCAAGCACATCCAGTATTGTACTGACGTAATGGAACTTCAGACCACGAACATATTTTGAATTTACCTCTTCAATATCCTTGCGGTTATCTTCAGAAAGAATAATCTCTTTAATGCCTGAGCGTTTTGCTGCCAGTATCTTCTCCTTTATTCCTCCCACAGGCAGTATCTTACCACGGAGTGTTATCTCTCCTGTCATAGCCAGGTATTTTTTTACCTTTCGCTGTGTAAAGGCTGAAGCCAGTGATGTGGCCATAGTGACGCCGGCCGAAGGACCGTCTTTTGGTATGGCACCCTCGGGAACATGAATGTGCACATTCCATTTTTCAGCGAATGTCTCAGGCAGGTCAAGCAGCCCGGCATTAGCTTTAAGGTATTCAAGGGCGATGACTGCCGATTCTTTCATCACGTCACCAAGGTTGCCTGTCAGTGTAAGATTGCCTTTGCCCCTGCTGAGGCTTGTCTCAACAAAGAGTATCTCACCCCCGGTGGCTGTCCATGCCAGGCCGGTAACAACACCAGCCTGATCGTTTCCGCTGTACAGATCTTTTATATATCTGGGAGCGCCCAGAATCTCGGTCAGATCAGATGATTTTATCTCAGGCTCGGGATTCTTATCAAAAGCAATCTCCTTAGCCCGTGAGCGTATCAGCTTTGCCAGTCGTTTGTCAAGTTCCCTGACACCTGATTCACGCGTATATTTTTCTATCAACTCTGATATCACCTCAGCAGATATATTAAACTGGCCCGGCTTTACGCCATGAGCCTCAAGCTGTTTAGGTATCAGATGCTTCTGTGCAATCTCTGTCTTTTCTTCAATGAGGTAGCCTGAAATCTCAATAAGCTCCATCCTGTCTCTGAGCGCCGGGCTGACAGTAGCCAGGTTGTTTGCCGTTGCAATGAAGAGCACCTTTGAAAGATCGAACTCAAGCTCAAGATAATTATCGTAAAAATGGGTGTTCTGTTCAGGATCAAGCACTTCAAGCAGTGCTGAGGCAGGGTCACCCCTGAAATCCTGACCTACCTTATCTATTTCATCGAGAATAAATACCGGATTCGATGAGCCTGCTTTCCTCAGGTTCTGAACCACCCTGCCCGGCATCGCTCCTATATATGTCTTGCGATGACCACGTATCTCAGCTTCATCATGAAGACCGCCGAGAGACATGCGGGCATACTTGCGTCCAAGGGCACGTGCCACAGACTTGCCAAGAGAGGTCTTACCTACTCCGGGAGGACCGTAAAGGCAAATGATAGGCGATTTCATATCACCCTTTAGCTTCAGCACGGCAAGATGTTCAAGTATCCTCTCTTTAACCTCCTCGAGGCCTGAGTGATCCTCGTCCAACACTTTGCGCGCATTGTACAGGTCAAGATTATCTGAAGTAACCTCGTTCCAAGGGAGCTCAAGTAATGTCTGAATATAGTTGACCTGCACCGAGTATTCAGCAGCAGCAGGATTGAGCCTTGAGAGTTTTTCAAGTTCCTTGCTGAATACCTCTGCTACATCCTGGTTCCACAGCTTCTTCTCAGCCTTCAGCCTGAACTCTTCAACCTCCTTTTCAATAGGATTGCCACCAAGTTCATTCTGTATTGTCTTCATCTGCTGATGAAGCAGAAACTCGCGCTGCTGCTGGTCGATCTCGAACTTAACCTTCGACTGAAGCTCGTTTTTAAGTTCAAGCAGCTGTATCTCCCTGACAAGATGCTCAAGAAGCCTCATGCCTCTCTCTTTCATTGAAGAGAGCTCAAGAAGCTTCTGCTTGTCCTGGACATTTATCTCGGTGTTTGCCGATATGTAGTTTATAAGATACGAATTGTTCTCTATGTTCCTTACAGCAAAAGATGCCTCAGGATTATTGTTGGGATTCAGCTTTGCTATCTTGATTGAAAGATCTTTGATAGATCCAATAACCGCATCAAAGTCGCCCTCACCCTCGGCAGGTTTTACTTCCGGGATACCTTTTACCCTCACGGTTATATAGGGGTCTGTCTGAACAAGGTCAGTTATTGTGATACGGAGACGCCCCTGTATTATGGCAGTAGTAGAACCATCAGGCATCTCAAGCAGTTTTACAATCTGCCCGAGCGTGCCAATAATATTCAGGTCACGCAGCTCAGGGTCTTCAACCTGAGCATCAATCTGAGCCACCGCTGCAACATACTTGTTGCTCCGGTACGCATCCCTCACCAGCTGTATCGATTTATCGCGACCGACTGAGATTGGGATCACCACACCGGGAAATAAGACAGTATTACGTAAAGGTAGCAGAGGAATAGATTCCGGAATCTTTATGTCTTCCTGATTCTGATCATCATCCGTTAAAATGGGTATAATCTCATTGCCTTCATCAATAAGATCCTGGAATAAAGCCCGTCCCCAGCTATTCTGATTCTTCTTATCCATGCTTTAAAAAACTCACTAAAAATAAGTAATAATTCTTTTGTACGTCATTATTTGAACAGTACAATAACAACAATACGGGTATAAATGTTAACAACTGTCCAGACAATACAAAAAAAGGCTGTCTCAAGTGTGACAGCCCCTTCAAGGTTGATGGCAACCCTATTTCTTTTTATCGAGGTGGCTTTTGTAGCGGTTCATGAACTTATCAACCCTACCGGCAGTATCGACAAGTTTCATCTTACCAGTATAGAACGGATGAGAAGTGTTTGAAATTTCCAACTTGATAAGAGGATATTCTTTACCGTCTTCCCATTTAATATTGTCTTTTGAACTGGCAGTTGATTTTGTCATAAAGGTATGCCCGTTTGACATATCCTGGAATACAACCAACCTGTAGTTACCCGGATGTATACCTTCTTTCATCGTCTTCTCTTTTTATTTAATACGTTGTTGTTCGCTTTTCTAAGGGTTTGCAAAGTTAATCAACTAATGCAAAAATACAAACAGGTCAGTAAATTTATTTTTAATTTTTGGTATGAGGCTGCCGTTCACCCCGCTTCTCAGCCATCTCATCCTTATATGTAATGAATGGCAGATTCTTGTTTATAAGGTACCTGTAAGTTATATGTGTCTTAGCCTTTTTGGCGCCAAGGGCTTCATAGATAGATATCATCTTAGGGTTAAAATCTCCAACCCATGAAAGCTCCAGCTCTTTGTACCAGCGTTTTCTCCTGAATACCTTAAAGAGCTCCAGGAAAATGGCTGATTCAATGCCGCTGTTCTGATATGATGGGTCAACGCCTGCCACAAGTGCGCGCATGCGCGTCATCTTATGTGTGATCTTAAACCAGAAGAACTTAACCATGTTCCATGGAGTGATCCTGCCTTTAAAAGACTTAATGATCTGGTTCAGATCCGGGAAAATGACAAAAAATGCAATAGGTTTGCCATTATGGTATGCATACCATATCAGGTCCTCATCCATGAATATCTTTCCCTGTTTAAGAGTGTTGTTCAGCAGCACCGGGTCGAGAGGGGTGAAATCCTCCTTAAAAACAGACCATGTTGAGTTATAGACTGTTACAAGGTCATTAACAAACTTGTTGCGATTCCTGTAAGAAAAGTGTTCAAAGCTATATCCCGGACGGTGAGCCAGCCATTCTGATATTCTCATAAACCGCTCGGGGAAGACTTCTACGGAGCCAACATCTTTATGATAACTATACTGCTCAAAATATGTTCTGAAGCCATACTCTTCAAAGAAGGCTTTATAGTACTTCTTATTGTAAGGCATTCCAAAGCCCGGTTGTGTGAAGCCATCGACAAGCAGTCCCCAGTGATTGTCATTTTCTCCGAAATTAATAGGGCCATCAATAGCCTCAATGCCTCTTTCAGCAAGCCACTGCTTTGCCACATCAAAAAGCATGAACGCAGCAGTGCGATCTTCAATCACCTCAAAGAAACCAAGCCCTCCTGTCGGCTGGCGGTTTGCCTTCGATCTTACTCTGTCAATAAATGCCGCTACCCTGCCAATAATGGTCCCCTTATCATCAAAAAGCAACCATCTTTCTGCTTCACCATTCTTGAACGCATGATTTTTGGATGGATTGAAGATGTTTTCTATCTCATTATCAAGAGGGCAGACCCAGTTTGGATCATCCTTATACAGCCGCTTTGGCAACTCAATAAAATCGATTTTATCTCTTTCTGATATTACGACGGAAGTATTCATCTTATCTAGTTTTCGAGTCTGAACCACGAAATAACCCTTGCTTTGTTTTCTCCATTATCGAGCTTATGGCAGAATTCGTTGGTGTGACGGTTGTAAGTATAGTCACTCCCCCATTCAAGGATATTTTCGGCTACCTCTTTTATTGCATTTACGGCAATATCCATCTCTTCGTTTGTCATTGTGGGGTGAAGAGAGAGTCTCACCCAACCCGGTTTCAGAGAGAGATCGCCCTGGTTAATAAGTTCAGTAATATGCCGACTGTGATCGTGAGTGACGTTAAGCAGGTAATGGCCGTATGTTCCTGCACATGCACATCCTCCCCGCACCTGGATACCATACCTGTCGCTTAGAATTCTTACAATCAGATTATAATGAATGTTCTCTATATAAAAAGAGACAACGCCAAGCCTTTCTTTGATATTATCGGCCAGGATGTGCAGGCCCGGCACAGTTGACAGGCCTTCAAAAGCCTTTTTGAGGAGCTCATCCTCCCGCTGACGCATGGCCACGGTATTCATCTGTTCTTTAAGTTCAATGGACAGGGCTGTTCTAATCACCTGCAGGAACCCGGGTGTTCCGCCATCTTCCCGTAACTCAATATCGTCCACATATTTAAATTCGCCCCAGGGATTTGTCCAGTCTACGGTTCCTCCTCCGGGCTGATCAGGTGCTTTGGCAGTATACAGAGACTTATCAAATATAAGCACGCCCGAAGACCCCGGACCACCAAGAAACTTATGCGGTGAAAAGAAGATTGCATCGAGTTTCTCCATTGGGTCTGACGGGTGCATGTCAATGTCAACATAGGGAGCCGAAGCTGCAAAATCAATAAAACAGAGTCCGCCGTTCTCGTGCATTATTGATGCAAGCTTATGATACGGGGTATAAACACCTGTCACATTTGAACAGGCTGAGAAAGAGCCTATCTTGAACTTACGGTCTGAATATTCTGCAATCGCCTTTCTCAGCTTTTCAGGGTCAACTGTCAGGTCATCTGCCGGCTCAACCACCACCACGTCAGCAAATGTTTCATACCATGATGTCTGGTTTGAGTGATGCTCGATATGCGTTAAAAAGACCACGGGACGCTCGGAGGTACGCATGCATTTTGAGACGCCTGATGAGTTACATCCTTTAAGCCCCAATAGCCGCTGAAACTTGTTAATCACTCCCGTCATGCCTGTGCCGGCAGCAATGAGAACATCATCAGGACCGGCATTTACATGCTTTTTTATTATATCATGGGCATGATGATAAGCCCAGGTCATTGTGGAACCTGTCTCCGATGTCTCAGTATGGGTATTTGCCACAAAGGGACCGAAAATATTGTACATCTTATCCTCTATGGGACCGTACAGCCTTCCGCTGGCAATCCAGTCACAATAAATTATCTTCTTCCTTCCGTATGGAGTGTTATAGCATTGATCAATGCCGATTATTCCCCTTCTGAATTTCGAAAAATACTTCTCCAGATCTTGCATCTCCTATTGGTTTAGAGATTTATTACCGGCGTCAAATATAACTATTTTTATATACAGAAAAGGAGACTAATGGAAGTCTATCCATCTGTGGTCAATCATCACAAAAAGCATGGCCGTCAGTACCGAATAGATGAGGTATCTGGCCAGTGGGATGTACTGTGTTGGCTTTATTTTCATCTTTGCCCATACATATCCCATGAGGAACAGTTTTTCAAGAGAATAGACAAAGAAAGTTGCAATGGCCACTCCTGCTACCCCGTAAGGCTTAATAAGCAGGAGACTCAGGGGCACATTTATGGCTATCTCAATAATAGCTGCAATCAGGGTTATATGTGTCTTTTTCCTTCCTATCACGATTGTCTGCGGGAAGATAAGCCTGGGCACAACCAGCAGCAGGTAAATAAGAAATACGTCGGCACTTCTTATATACTCCGGAGTAAACATCCTGGGGTAGAGCCAGCGGGCAAAAAACATTGTAACCATTGTTGCAGGGAACAATATGTTAATGAGCTTGCCTGAACGTTTTTTAAGTATTGCCAGGGCATCTTTCATTCCCTCACGTGTGCTGAAATGTGGCAGCAACGCATTACTCAACCCGTTTGCAAGCAACAGGGTAAGAGGGAACTCCTTAGCTCCGTAACGATACATTGCAAAGACACCGGGATCTGAATACTTGGCCCTGATAATCAACCCGTCAACATACTGGCTCGAGCCACTTATCAGAAATGTTATTATCAATGGTGCACCTATACGCAGTTGTTCCCTGACATAATCCCATGAGAACTCCATTATGGTATATCTTCTCAGAAGGATAATCAGCCAGACCCACCTTGCAAAGGTGATGATAAACAGGCCGTAAACCGCCCAGAGGAGATCTTTACCAAGCACAACAGGTACAAGAACCAGAAAAATCTGGGCTATATATGTATAAATACCATATTGAAGTATCCTGTGTGAACGATTATTAAGCAGATAGATATACTCTATAATGGCAACCGGATTGCTCAGTAAAATATACCAGAAGAGAAGATTTGAATAAGGTATGGCTTTAATCATACCTGAGGAAGGGAACAGAATGTTGACAGGCATCCCCAGGGCAAATATCAAAAGACTGAAAAAAACAAGGAGAAGAAATGAGTTGTATATCTCTGGAGATTTACGTGCATTTACATCGCCCAGACTTCTGAATGTTCTGTTCCGGTTATACAGTGTCAGCAGTGACTGAATAATGCCACTGACCCAGAAAAAACTAAGAAGACTTGAAATAAAGAGAAACATCTCCCATTGTCCTATCTCTCCCCTTGTGAGATGGCTCTTTGTAAAGACAATGCTGATGATGAAGAAGGTTGTGAAACGAAGCAGCTGTACTGCCTGCAACCCTGAGATATTATCGACTAATTTTAGTTTCTTCAAATGTCATTTTCTTTTCAAACGGTTAAATTAATAAATAATTATACCATTTGATTCTGTGGCGAAGATAGTATTTGCATTTCATGTATAACAAAGTAAAATCAAAATTTTGTGAAATGGTTTTTTTACGTTTTCTTTGCATTCCTAAATACGGTGGTCGTAGCTCAGTTGGTTAGAGCGCCAGATTGTGGATCTGGAGGTCGCCGGTTCGAACCCGGTCTTCCACCCCACCAGCAAAAAGGCTGTCAGAAATGACAGCCTTTTTGCTATTCATTAATTTTTAATTAATCAAACGGAAAAGTTGGATAAATCAATTTAACCGGATAATAGACAGAGATTCCTCACTCCGCTAAGCTCCGTTCGGAATGACGGTGCATTTTATATTAGTGGGGATGGAGAGTGAGGGCCGGGTTGCGGCCCTCACTCTCCATCCCCCTCTAAACCTACACCAGAGCAGCCGTCATTCCGACCGAAGGGAGGAATCTCTGGATCCAAATAACAATACTTTATTTAATTAAACTTTGTTTTGGAGAATAGACAAAAGACCTTAATTTTGGATTAATGTGATCTGATTCTGATAAAAACCTTTGAGAGCAAATGCGGTTGTTCCGGTCATTCTTTTGATTGTCACAAAAGTGCTCATTCTCAAAGTGAAAGATAGCTGCCTTGCGAATAAAACAATTTAAAATGCAAGTAAAATTGCAGTCTTCAAAACATGCTGCAAAAAGCGAATCATTCTTCATCAAACACTAAGTCATGAAAAAACTGACACCGTTTTTATTGCTTATTATCCTATTGCAATCATGCCTGATGGATAGAATTGAAAATCGTAATATAAAGGTTATAAATGATTCCAGCCAACCAATTTATTGCCTTAAATCACAGGATGATCTTTTTAAGTACCCCTATTTTGATTACAATTATAAATCAATTACTGAAGTGTTTAAAATTCAACCGGGTTCAGCCGGTTATGTATTGGATAATCCTACAAGCTGGGATAGTTATATAAAAGAATCGAAAAATGGTAAGTTAAGGTTGTTCATAATTACCCAGGAGTCTCTAGATAAATTTGGCTGGGGTGAGATCCTTGACAAGAATATTTATGATAAGGTCTATTCTATGAGTATTGATGATTTAAAGAAGGCACATTGGAAAGTTATATATGATGGTTTACCGAAATGAAAACCTTTATGCCATTGCTAACATTAAATGACACTACAACACATATTTGTTAGCATGGTTTCCCTCCCTTGATGATCAATTTCCCAATGCAATAACCGATGCCGAAGGCATCACAGGTCTGTAGCACAAGGCATTCCCGCAACACCTGCGACCCCGACGGGGTCGAACAAACCTGTGATCCCGTCGGGATGGGTAAAAATTAAAACAATTGAATGCCATTGTCAAATAATACTTAACCCTTTTCAGTAATTAAAAGGCAGGTCGGAGACCTAACATACCTTAAAGCAGGGCAACGCCCTGCTTAGATACACCCCTTGCCATCCTGAGCCCCTGAGGGGCGAAATAACAGGTCCCTGCGTTAAGGCATGGCGCCCCGATGGGGCTTCACATAATTTCACTACAAGATTTTACCTGGGAACCAGGAAAAATTAAGCGAGGGAGAGATTCCTCACTACGCTGCGCTCCGTTCGGAATGACGGCGTATTTTTTATTATAGAGGGGGATGGAGAGCGAGGGGAGGAATCTCTTAAAATATATTACGACGCCTTTTAATTCTAATCAGGTTAAATTCATCTCTCCTGCTTCCCTGTATTATCTCTTTTATTGACCACCCTGTATCTGATCCCTGCAAACAATATCAATCCGGCCACAAGCGTAATGATTATATAAACCACTGCCGGCAATTGCTCTGATTCTCCTCCTGCATACGAATGCATCCCTGACAGATAGTAGTTGACCCCGAAATATGTCATCAAAACAGAAAAGAACGCAACTATTGAAAGCACATTAAATGTATATATGTTTTTCATGCCAGGGATATTCCTTGAGTGGATCACAAGTGAATAGACTATGATAGTAATAAGTGACCACGTCTCCTTTGGATCCCATCCCCAGTAGCGGCCCCATGACTCGTTTGCCCATATTGCCCCGAGGAACGTGCCGATGGTTATCATATAAAGCCCGATGGTAAGTGTTTTATAGTTCATTACTGTTACCAGGTCTATACTACCGGCTATCCTCTCTTTTCTCTCATCATTATCAAAGATGAGCATCACAAGGGCGATTATCCCAAGCAGGGCGCCAAGGCTAAGAAAAGCATAGCTGCCTGTTATTACCGAGACATGTAGTGTCAGCAGGTATGACTTCAGCACAGGCACAAGATTGGTTATCTCCGGGTCCATGAAACTCAGGTGCGCCACCATAAGTGTCATCCCGGCCATGACAGTTGTGGCTGCCAGCGGAAGCATTGATTTGCGCCCGAAAATAAAACCGGCTATCATCGTTACCCACGACACAAAAAGCATTGATTCATAACCGTTACTCATTGGCGAATGTCCTGATATATACCACCGTACAAGCAGCCCCAGAGTATGAAACATGAATCCCGTGGTAATAAGAATGACAAGTATTCTTGAAAGTAAATAACCACGCTGGCTTCCCATAATTATTCCGGCCACAAGAACAATAACCAGAAGCAGTCCGGCTGTGGCATAAAACGGGAAGAGTTTTTCAAATATGCCTGCCCTGTAGTAAAAGATTTCGCTTTCAATTTTAAAGAGTGATGGTAACTTGTAGGCAGTATATTCTCTCTGGTAGCTTCTTATCGCAGCAACACACTCATCGGCGTTCATCTCTTTTGATGGCCGCAGTTTACCAGATGAAAGCTTTTCCCACACAGGGATGACAGTTGCAATGAAAGCCGAATCCTGCCTGTTGCATTGACTCTTCAGGGCCTCTGCTGCTGTGCCCCAGTAACCGGCACTGTCTCTGACGGGGAAGAGACGAAGAAAATCTCCCCTGCCCATCATAAAGCAAATGTTGAGCCGCTCATCCACCCTGATCACCTCCTTGTCAAAATGAGTACGTTCATTCACAGGCCTGGAATAGGCCATCTCAACATAAGGCGCCATCTTATATTTACTTGTCTCCCCGAGAATAACTATATCAGAAAATGAGGCGTAATCTCCTTTTATGCCCATGCGGTCCCGGAGCTCACTGTCGGCTATTCTGATAAGTTTCACATCTTTCCAGTGATCAAAATCGAGTGAATAGCCCATGAAGAACTGCATTGGTGTGAGACCATTGTAGCTCTTCTTCTTTGCCACTTTGCGCAGAATGTCATTGCTAATTGTGTAAAGTGGCTTGGTACGGCCTTTCTGATCCTGAGCCAGCACAGCACCAAAATGTTCAGCAGCTGTCTTTTCAGGTATAAAAGCCTGTGATTTTGCCACCTGAATAAATGATACTGCCATCAGAAGCACAATTACTGAAACGGATTTCCGAAGAGCTGATGACCAATAGCCCGGTTTAACTGTCCTGAAGAATGACTTTCTGTTAAGCAGGGAAAGTATTATGAACAGGAAAAGAATAATATACCCTGTATATGTAACTGCCACGCCAGCGGGGTCGTGACTTACTGCCAGAATTGTTCCCTTTTCATCACTATCATAAGACGACTGAAAGAATCTGTAACCATGGTAAATAAGTACATGGTTCATATAGATTGAAAAAGGTATCTCCTTCTTCCCGTCAATGATAGTTACGTAGCTCCTGAACCCCGACGGACTTTCAGATCCAGGGTATCTTTCTACTTTGAAGTCATCAAGCTTCAGGGCAAAAGGAAGGGTAACAACTTTACTCCCCTCTACTGCAGAAGAGGAGTCACCTTTTCTTATCTTCATTGTCCCTTCAAAGCCTGTATAACGCGTGATCGTCGCTCCGGCAACAATTATGATGAGTGCCAGGTGAAACAGCATGATGGTTAACTTTTCTTTCCTGTAGAGTTTGTAGACAAATATCTGTCCGGAAAGATTTACAACCAGCAGTAAAAAGATAAGCTCAACCCAGTGCGCGTTGTAAAACATCCCCCACGCAGCACGTGTGCCAAAATCTTTTTCTATAAATGTGGCAGCAGCAAGTGCTACAGCCAGTATCAACAGCAAGACAGCCATGAAAACCGGGGAGAAAAGAAACTTTGAGCTTTTCATAAATGGAGTGTTATACCCAAAGTTAATAAAATGAAGTTACAGGAAACAAAAAAGCCCCGCGATTTGCGGGGCTCTCATTTATAACAGAATCAGAATTTGTATTCGTTGTCTTCAATAAGCTTGTCAGCAATTCTGCGGCGGGCATCCTTCACATTTACCCCTTCAACTTGTGTCAAAGTGTCAATGGCTTTGATAAGTTTTGCAGCCTGTGCAGCATCAGCAAATGAATAGACAGCTTCATAAGCCATCTTTCTTGTCAGTTCGGCTGTATCAAACATATTGACATCAAGAGCATCCTTAAAGAGCCTTGTGTCTCTTCCCATTGACTGCAGCTTCTCAATCCTGAGAGTAAGTGACTCAGAAGCATATACTTCCATCATTATCTCTGCAATGTTATTAAGCACTTCCTGTTCATTGACAAGATTCTTTGCAAAATGTTTGGAAGCACTGTGCATAAGGAGAAGGATAACTTTCTTGATGTTCCTTATGTATCTCTTCTTCTGTGCGAGATAATCTTCACCGGCAACTTTGCCATCTGTAATTGATTCAATTCCTTCATATAGTTTCTCTGCCTGCGGGAACAGGTCAAAGTCACCTTTAAGGGCACGTTTCATTGCAGTATCAACCACAAGTATACGGTTGATCTCATTGGTGCCTTCAAATATACGGTTGATCCTTGAGTCGCGGTAGCCTCTTTCAACGTCCATCTCAGCTGAATAACCCATTCCGCCATGTATCTGGACAGCTTCGTCAGCAACATAGTCGAGCATCTCAGAGCCATATACCTTCAGAAGGGCAGCTTCAACAGCATAATGAGCAATTGCTTCAATGGCTGCGCGACCCTTATCATCCATTTCCTCTTTAAGCTTAGCCATGACAATGTCAACATCGTTGCTTACGCGATATACTGCTGACTCGGCAGCAAGAAGCCTGATAACCTGCTGTGCAAGTTTGTATTTTATAGCGCCGAAAGTTGAGATCTGTACCCCAAACTGTTTTCTTTCATTGGCATATTTTACAGAGTCGTTAATAGATTTTTTTGCAGCACCGATGGTATCACCGCCGAGCTTAATACGGCCCATATGAAGTATGTTAAGTGCGATACGGAAGCCCTCCCCTCTTTTACCAAGCAGGTTCTCTGCAGGTACTTTTACGTCATTGAAGAAGATCTGGCATGTTGAAGATCCCTTGATACCCATCTTATGCTCATCGGCACCCACAACAACACCCGGCCATTTTGATTCAACAATGAATGCGCTGAGTACCCTGTCATTTTCAATTTTGGCAAAGACAACAAACGTATCGGCAAAGCCGGCATTTGTGATCCACATCTTCTGGCCATTCAATATATAATACTTGCCATCTTCAGTAGGTTTTGCATTTGTCTTTCCTGAATTGGCATCGCTGCCGGCTCCCGGTTCAGTGAGGCAGTAAGCACCAAGGTACTCGCCGCTTGCAAGTTTGGTGACATAACGCTGACGCTGGTCCTCATTACCATAGTACATTATCGGTAATGTACCTATACCAACGTTGGCCATATAAGCAACTGATACTGAATAACCTGCGCCCGTAGTCTCGGCAACAAGCATCTGTGTAACAAATGACTGACCAAAACCTCCATATTCTTCAGGAATAGAAATACCCATCAAACCCAGGTCGCCGGCTTTCTTAAGAACAGTTCTCATAAGCTCCCTGTCGCCTGTCTCAAGCTGCTTCATATTGGGGTAAGCCTCTGTGTCGAGAAAATCCTGGCATGTCTGGGCGATCATGCGCTGTTCTTCATTAAACTCCTCAGGTATAAAAATATCCTTTGCGTCTACCTCTTTAACAAGAAATTCGCCACTCTTGAGTATTTCTTTCTTTTCCATTTCAGTCAATTTAAAACTTGGGTATTGAATTATAGATTAAGTGATTGAGCTACAAGCTCTGCTATGTCAAGATTTTTTATTTCAGTCTCTTTGTTTTTATACTTAAGGCCATCGGTTATCATGGTCATGCAGAACGGGCAAGCCGTTGCAATGACTGAAGCATCAGTTCTCAGAGCCTCTTCGGTTCTCTCAATAAATACCTCTTTTTCACCTTTCTCAGCCTCTTTAAACATCTGGGCACCGCCGGCGCCGCAGCAGAGTGCAAAGCTCTTGTGGCGATCCATCTCTTTAAAATTGTGTGTCAGCCCTTTTATTATCTGCCGGGGTTCTGAATAAATTTCATTAGCCCTTCCCAGGTAACACGGATCGTGATAGGTAATCCTGACGTTCTTCAAAGCGTCGCTGTCAAGCTTCAGCTTTCCCTCATCAATATTCCTTTTTATAAGCTCAAGATAATTGATTACCTCGTAGTTACCTCCCAGATCAGGATATTCGTTTTTAAAAATGTTAAAGCAATGAGGGCATATAGTGATGATCTTTTTCACTTCATACATCTTAAGGGTCTCAATCACTGTCAGGGCCTGCATCTGGTAGAGCATTTCATTACCTGCTCTTCTTGCAGGGTCACCAGTACATGTCTCTTCCTTACCCAGCACTGCAAAGTCAATATTCAGGTAGGTAAGTACTTTAGTAAAAGCTCTCACAACCTTTTTGTACCTGTCGTCAAAGGCACCTGCACATCCTACCCAGAAGAGGTATTCAGGCTTCTCTCCTTTTGCAAACTTCTCTGCCATAACAGGCACTTCAATCTTGCGTGTTTCCATCTTCAGGCAGATTTTTACTGAATATTAAGTTCAAGGTCTTTTGTCCAGAGCAACCTGTCATCGGCAGAATACTGCCATGGTGCTCCGTTGTTTTCAATGTTGTTGAAGACAGCCTTCAGCTCACCCGGAGCAGAAGCCTCTTCCATTACGAGATAACGTCTCATCTCAACTATCAAGGTGGGATGATTGATATTTACCGGACACTCCCTGGCACATGCGTTGCAGGTTGTACATGCCCATATCTCTTCTTCGCTTATATAATCGCGGATATATGATTTGCCATCACTGTAGTCCCTGCCATGCTTCATCATCAGAGGACCTTTTTCCTTCATCCTGGCCCTGAGATCCATCATCACCTTACGTGGCGACAGTTTCTTTCCTGTAATATTTGCCGGGCAAACTGAGGTACAGCGGCCGCATTCAGTGCAGGTCAGAGAATCAAAATATGTCTTCCACACCACATCCTCACAGTCTTTCACACCGAAGCGTTCAACCGGTGCATCAGTTGCAGGCGCACTGAAAGCTGCATTAGGGTCCATCATCAGCTTTACCTCCCTGGTAATATTATCCATGTTTGGTAATTTACCAAGCGGATCAAGCCGTGAAAGGAATGTATTTGGTACTGAAAGAAAAACATGAAAGTGTTTTGAATACGGAAGAACATTGGCAAAAACAAATATTGTAAGTATATGTGTCCACCAGCAAACCTGGTACTGCATTGCCATACCTGCTCCGGTACCTGTACCGAAGATTTTTAACAGAATATCACTTGCCGGATAGAGGCCAAAGACTTCTGCTCCAGACAGGTTCTTTGAGCCAAGATAACCCATATTCATCCCAAGCAGTGAAAGCATCAGCAGCATTATCAGGCTAAGGGCGATGTTTGCATCGATGTGCGATATCTTCTTCATCTCAATCCCTTCAAACCGCTTAATGTGGAAGAAGAGTCTGCGACTGAGGAAGATTGCTATCGAGATAACAATCAGGAATGCAAAGATATCGCCTGAGGCTGTAATGAAATCATAAACCGGGCCAAGGAGTCTGAGTACTCTCTCTGTCCCGGTAAGCCCGTCAATGACCATCTCAATGCTACCGATAAGGATTACGCAGAAACCCCAGAAAACGATGGCATGGAAAAAACCTATTACCGGACGGCGAAAGATCTTCTTTTGTCCGAAGGAGATGCTCATCATCACACCAAATCTCTTCCACAGATGGTCAACCCTGAATCCTTTACGGGTGAATGACATGAAGCGGAAAAGACGATAAATGGTATATGAAAAGATTCCCAGGGTGATGAGAAGTGCAATGGCAAATACTATCTGTTTAGACATAGTTATCTTTTCGTTTTAAAGAGTGGAAAGCTATTTCTTCATCTCTTTTACAGCAGCCACAAGACCGGGAAGCACCTTCATTGCATCTCCGATGATGCCATACTGTGCGGCCTCAAATATAGGAGCGTCTTTATCGCTGTTTATAGCCACAATATATTTTGATGAGCTGATACCAGCCAGATGCTGGGTTGCTCCTGATATACCTACTGCAATATAGAGATTTGGAGAAATAATCTTGCCTGTCTGGCCTGTGTGTTCCTCATGAGACCTCCACCCTTCGTCTGATACCGGGCGTGAGCAAGCTGTTGCTGCATCAAGAAGTGCAGCCAGCTCCTCTATCGGACCCCAGTTATCAGGAGATTTCATACCACGTCCACCTGAAACAACAACCTCGGCATCTGTAAGGAGTATCTTTCCCGACTGTTTCTGAACATCTTTTACAGTTGTCTTAACAACAGAAGGATCTATGTTTGCGTTTCCCTTCTCAATCACGGCATTGTTTGCTGTCTCTGCCAGCTCAAATGAGTTCTGTGCAAGTGTAAGTATCTTAACAGCGCTTTTTATCACCTGGTGAGCATAAGCGTTACCTGAGTAGGTGCGTTTGTAAACAGTAAAAGGCTCAACTGAGAGAGGCAGTCTGCTCACTCCCGATCCGATACCTGCTTTCAGTCTTGCTGCCAGACGCGGAGCAAGCGCCTTCCCTGTGTTATTGTTTGACAGGAGAATTACCTGGGCTGATTCTTTTGCGGCTGTATCAGCAATCACACCCGTATAAGCCTGGTTATCAAGAATGTTTAGTGCATCGTTTTCAATTGAGATGATCTTTGCTGCACCATAGTTGCCCAGCTTCTTCAGCTCGCTCTCCTCCACTTTACCTATTGAAAGTGCTGTGGCGGTTGTGTTCAGCATGGCTGCAGTCTTCGCTGCATAAGATACCAGTTCAAAGCTTGATTTCTTGAACCTGCCATC
>JGI20214J51088_10000290_pt1 | contig 36153 bp, 29 predicted proteins | sample WetSurMetagenome_FD_51088 | JGI IMG/M metagenome (IMG submission 51088) | reverse complement strand
CCACCAAGCAAGGTTACGAAAGCATCAGCAATGGCAAGTCCCAGTCCCATGCCGCTGAATAATTTTGAGAGAGACTTGTCGACCTGGTAAAAGCGTCCGAANATTTTCTTCTGCTCCCGGATATCGATGCCAATGCCNGTATCCNGGACATATATCTCGCANANATTGCCTTTGATTGTGGCTCCNAGCTCGACATATCCTGAAGAGGTGAACTTAAACGCATTGTTCAGGATATTCTCAAGTATATGACTGATCTTCATCTCGTCGGAGATTATCCAGCTTCTGTTATCTTCCGTATCGAATTTCAACCTGAAGTCAATGTTTTTTCTTGAGGCATCAGCCCTGAAATGATCATAGGCAGAGTGCAATATCTGGTATAAACTTGTATCAGATTCCTTGATTGTAACCTGGCCGGCTTCAATAAGAGATATATTCAGAATATCGTTAATAATTGAAAGAAGCTGGCTGTTACTCTGGAAAATGACATCGATATACGACTGCCTCTCCTCATTTGAAAGGTCGGGCTGATCAAGAAAGCCTGAGAATCCAATAATGGCATTGAGAGGCGTTCTTATTTCATGTGAGATATTATGAAGGAATGCAGTTTTAAGCATGTCACTCTCTTCAGCTTTCTCCTTAGCCATTTTAAGATTTTCAAACAGAATTGAATTCTCAAGGGCAAGCGAAGCAATATTGGAGAGCGTCCTGCACACATCTATTTCATCGTCTGAAAAATAATGAGGTCTGCCAACAGTTCCGAAAATCAGTATCCCTGCAACCTGCTTGCTTACCATTATCGGAAGGGAATATACTGAACCGAGGTTCCTGCCCTTTATAATCATTTCCTCAGCAGGGGTGAAAACGCCTTTAGAAGTATCGGGAATAACTATCGGGTGACCTTCTTCAAGGACTTGTCTGATGTGAATATGATCCTTTAAATGTGCTTTTCTGAAATCATCCGGGAAATCTTCAGGAAGCGGCGGGTTGGTAGCTTCGAGGAAAAGGTCACCACCATTAAGGAGATACAGAGCGCCGGTTTCCATTGCAGGAAGATCAGGGACCCCCTGGACTACTTTTGCAAGCAGGCTTTTGCGGTCGACAGTTTCAAGCAGTTCAAGTGTAATCTCAAACAACTTCGCCAGGTTTTTCCCTTTTTCCCTTACAAGATATTCAGCCTTCTTTCTCTGCGTGATATCCTGAAGGGCTCCGAACACAATATGATTAGTCTTGTCATATATCGCAAGCGAATGTATATCAAATACTTCACCGGATACTATATTCCTTGCCCTGAACTCAACATTATATGGAATGTCCTTTTCAATGAGATCCTTTAATGCCTGGTCGAGCAAAGGCCTGAATTCAGGGAGGGGAACCTCCTTAATTGTTGCATAGGACATTTCCTCTTCAACAACGCCATAAAGTTGCCTGGCCCCTGCAGAACCAATAATCACTCCCGTGTCGAGGTGCAGTTCCCAGTTACCGCTCCGGCTTGCCAGCTCGGCCCTCTGGAGCCTCTCCTCGCTTTTCTGAAGTGCATCCTGAGATTTGATTCTCTCAGTAATATCCCTAACGGTGGCTGTCAGCCTTTTAGATTTATGGTTAATGCGGGCGCAGATCTCAACTATTTTATTATTGATTTTAATTCTGAAGGGCGGAATGGAGTGCCCACTGATAATCAATTTAAGATGCGGCATAATCTCTTCAGCATTTTCCTTTGTAAGGAACCTGGTGGCAAGAGAAATAATATTATGTCCAAGAAAATCCTCCAGCGGCAGGCCTACAATATCTGAAACCTGCTGGTTGCATGAGACAACCTTTCCGGCAGTTGTTGTATAAGCTATTCCATCGGATACATTTTCAAAAATATCAAGATATCCCTGTTCTGATTCACGAAGGGCTTCCTCAATCTCTCCAAGCTCCTGAAGTTTTTCCTTAAGCTCAATGTTTTCCCTTTTCAGGTCTTCGATTTCGCGACCGGAAGTGCTTTTCTTTAGTTTGAATAGTGCCTTCTTTCTTTCCATAAATAGAGCCCTCCTCCACCCTTCGGGACAATTGCAGTTACTGCCCTGTTTATTTGCCGTTCATATTCAATGATGCAACATAATAATCCGGATCAACAACAATTACAGCGTCGGCTTTATCGAGGTCGATTGTTGTGAACCTTACTGATGGCTGAACTCTTTTCTTCACACCTGAAATAAAAATATCGACAGGCATATTGAACCCCTGGACACAATTGCTCCATCTGAAGCTTAGCTTTTTGTCGCGGATAAAGTATTCAAATACCGGGATCCTGATATCGCGCAGGTACTGATTAAAGAAAGGCTTCAGATTCAGTCCGGTCTTTTCAGCCATATAAGTCTCAATCTGGGATCCCTTTACAACCTGATGGTAAAAATTCTTGTTCAGCCCACGAAGGATGGATCTCCATTTTTCATCATCTCCAACTATCTGCCTGAGGGTGTGAAGCATGCTTCCTCCCTTGTAATACATATCACCGGAACCACTGTAATTAACGTCGTATAACCCAACTATCGGTCTGTCGTTCATAATGTTGCGCCGGGATCCCATAACATATTCATATCCTGCGTCCCTGCCCCAGTAATATTCTACAAAAAGTGACTCTGAATAATTGGTAAAGCTTTCATGCACCCACATGTCGGCTACATCCTCATAGGTAATATTGTTTGCAAACCATTCATGCCCCGATTCATGGACAATGATGAAGTCGAACTTGTCGCCCCAGCCTGTTCCGCTGACATCAGAACCATGATAGCCGTTTTTAAACCCGTTGCCATAAGTTACAGAACTCTGGTGCTCCATCCCAAAATAGGGTACTTCCACAAGCTTGTAGCCATCTTCATAAAAAGGATAAGGGCCGAACCAATGCTCAAAAGCCTCAAGCATCCTGGGAGCTTCCTTAAACTGAAGCTTAGCCTTCTCGAGATCATCCTTCAGGACATAATAATTACAGTCGAGGTTTCCTTTTTCACCTTTGAATACCTCTGAGAAATTAGTATAATCGGCAATGTTTATATTTACGCCATAATTATTGATCGGGTTTGCAACAAACCAGTTCCATGTAGTGCTTTTATCCTTCTGTTTTTTATAACTCCTGAGACGTCCGTTCGAAACATCCATCAGTCCGGCCGGGACATTGACACTTATAAGCATGCTGTCGGGTTCGTCGTACATATGATCCTTGCAAGGCCACCAAAGACTGGCCCCGTCGCCCTGGCAGCAGGATGCCACAAAAGGAAGGTTCTTACTGTCTCTTTTCCAGCAGATACCGCCTTCCCATGGCGGCCGCCTTGAGATCTTCGGATGTCCGCCATAAGTAAGAATGACCGATTTCACCGTACCGGGCTCTTGTGCTGTATTCATCGTCAGCCAGTAAACATTTCCTTCATTCCTGAATGAAATGGACCTGCCCTCCTGTTCAGCCTTTATAAGCTGAAGCGGAGGTTGAAGATCGATCTGCATTACAGAAGCGTTCTTCAGGACTTTATAGACAACTGTGTTTGTTCCGTAAATAGTGCTGTCGCCGGGATTAACCCTTATATCAAGGTGATAGAATTTAAGATCCCACCATGCCCTTTCAGGGGTTATTGAACCGCGCAGGGTATCCTGTCTTGTAAATTGCTTCTGCGACGGGGCAAGATACTGGGCTTGAGCAATTGTTCCGATATTAATTAGTACTATTATTGCTGCGGCGACCAGACTTAACCTTTTCATTTCTTTTGCTTTGTAGATTTCAGACAAATGTAAAAGTATAAATTTAAAAACTGGAAAAACACTGATTAAGTTTCTTTAACAATTTATTTTAGATTTCAATTTCAAAATATCTAACTTAGAAACAAATTAAATTCTGACTGAAATGAAAAGAATCACTATCCTATCTGTTTTATTGTTAGTCCTTTGTATATCAGGACAATTAATAGGACAGAATCCGTCACGCACACGCGAGTCATTCAATGACGGCTGGAAATTTATAAAATTTTTTAATGCCTGGGACGATAAGTCGGGCATCGACAAAGAGCCGGCAGGACTGCAGCTTCCAACGGCTGATGACAATTCCTGGAGAAGCCTGAGTGTTCCTCATGACTGGGCAATCGAAGGTCCCTTCAGCGACACCCTTGAAAACAATACCGGTCTCCTTCCATGGAAAGGCGTTGGCTGGTACAGAAAGCATTTCACGCTGAATGAATCAGATAAGGATAAAAATATATATATTGATTTTGACGGAGCCATGGCCTATGCACAGGTGTGGGTCAATGGTAAATTCGCAGGCGAATGGCCTTATGGCTATACCTCCTTCAGGCTTGATGTAACACCTTATGTCCTGGCCGGCAGGGATAACCTTATTGCAGTCAGGCTCGACACCAAAAAATGGGATTCGCGCTGGTATCCGGGCGCCGGAATCTACCGCAACGTATGGCTGGTAAAGACAACTCCGGTTCATGTTGTTCAAAACGGACTGTATATTACTTCACCTGAAATAAAAAAGGAAAAAGCAGCTCTTGAAATTGAAGCAAAGGTAGAAAACGACCTGAACGAACCTGTCCCTGTAACCGTAAGGGCATCAGTTTACAAGCTTGACTCGAAACAACACCCTTCAGCTGAACCGGTAAGGGAATCGTCAGATGAAACGGCAATTTTACCTGCTGGCGCAAGCCACACTTTTGTTCTCGGATTATGGATTAGCGAGCCTGTTCTCTGGGATATCGAAAACCCTGAGCTTTATAAAATCGTTGTGAATGTTTCAAAAGGAAACGAACCTGCCGATGTTGTATCCTCGACATTCGGTTTCAGAACACTCAATTTCACTGCTCGTGATGGATTCTTCATTAACGGAAAGAAAGTGGAAGTAAAGGGTGTATGCAATCATCACGATCTCGGGGCCATCGGTACCGCTTTCAATATGAGAGCAGCCGAACGTCAGCTTGAACTGCTCAAAGAAATGGGCTGCAATGCAATCAGGACAAGTCATAACCCTCCTGCACCGGAGCTGCTTGACCTCTGCGACAGGATGGGATTCCTGGTAATGGATGAAGCCTTCGATGCATGGATAACCCCTAAAAAACCGCTCGACTACAACAAGCTGTTTTCTGCATGGGTTGAAGAGGATCTCAGGACACTGGTGCGTCGCGACAGGAACCATCCTTCTGTTTTCCTCTGGAGTATTGGCAACGAGGTTAACGATCAGGATAAGCCATCCCTGGCATTGGCGCTCAACAGAATTGTAAAATCTGAAGATCCCTCACGTCTGGTTACCTCCGGCTGCAACTGGGGCGGATCAGGAACAAGCGGTTTCCAGAAATCCATTGATGTCTTCGGCATCAACTATAACCTGCCGAACTATGAAAAATTCTTTAAGTTCCCCGATAATGCAAACCAGCCCTTCCTGTCAAGTGAATCGGCTTCCACTATCAGTTCAAGGGGTGAATATTACTTTCCCGTTGTACAGGGCGACCTCAATAACAATCTTCCTGGCAAGGGAATCTTCCAGATAAGCTCTTACGACCTGGCATATCCCGGATGGGCCACAACACCTGATCAGCAGTGGACACTGATGGACAAATTCCCTGCAACCATTGGCGAATTTGTATGGACCGGCTTTGACTATATAGGTGAATCAACTCCATATTACGACGATATCACAGACCTGAAGACCGCCAGGAATGAAAGGAGAAAAGAATCTCTGCAGAAATGGCTCGAGAAGCTTGGTACTCAGGAAATTCCCTCCCGCAGCAGTTATTTCGGAATACTCGACCTGGCCGGATTCAAGAAAGACAGGTTCTTCCTCTACCAGTCAAAATGGAGACCAGAACTTCCAATGGCTCACATCCTTCCTCATTGGAACTGGGCTGAAAGAAAAGGACAGGTAACTCCTGTAATGGTTTACACCTCAGGCGATGCTGCCGAACTCTTCCTAAATGGCAAATCGCTGGGAATGAAAAAGAAAGGCCAGTTTGAATACCGCCTGAGATGGGATGATGTCGTTTATCAGCCCGGCGAACTGAAAGTGGTGGCCTATAAAAATGGTCAGAAATGGGCTGAGGATGTTGTAAAAACAACCGGCAAGGCAACACAACTGACAATGAAGGCCGACAGACCAGCGGTAAATGCCGATGGAAAAGATCTCATTTACATAACCGTCAGCGTTGATGACAAGGATAAGCTAATGGTTCCGCGAAGCAATAATCAGATCGACTTCAGTATAAGCGGCCCAGGCAGAATAGTTGCAACAGATAACGGCGACGCAACTGACCATATTTCATTCCAGTCAGCAGCCAGGAAGGCATATAATGGTCTCTGTCTGGTAATTGTTGCTGCCGATAAGGGAGCTTCGGGACAGATAAAGGTGAACGCAGCATCAAAAGGGCTGAAAACCTCGACTGTGGTGATTAATATTGCAAATTAAAATCCTTCGGGCAACAAAGGATAACAATACGCATTCCGGAATTTCGAAATGCGATTTCACAGAGGGCATTAAGCTGGTAATGTTAAATTACCAGCTTAATGCCCTCTTCTTATTTGATATTCAATTTTATGATTTATCTCTTTGTATTATTTGTGGCTATTTTCAGAAACATTCGGAGAAGTCGCCGGCTGTCTAATTCATTATGTACCATGTTAATTTAAGTTAAAAAGGGCAATTGTTCTGAACCTCCTCATATAATTTTCATACTTTCGAAACCTGAATTGTTTTACTCAGGTTTTTCTACTGCTACCAATGAAAAAGACATTAATTATTACCATCATAATCTTTGCCGTTACAATTATCGGTCTGACAATTTTTAACAGGCTTTCAGCAAAAAAAAAAGATAACTCAGAATATTATGATGTAACCCGTGGAAAGTTTGAAATAAACATTAACACCACGGGTGAACTTGCCGCCGAAAATTCAATCGATATAAAGGGTCCGGCCTTTACCCAGGGTCGCGATGTACGTTCAACAAATATAAGGATCACCGACCTTGTACCTGAAGGTACCATGGTAAATGAAGGTGATTTTGTTGCCCAGCTTGACAAGACTGAACTCGACAATTTACTAAAGGATGCCAGGGAAAGGCTCACATCGCTTCAAACCCAGCTCGACATGGCTCTTCTGGATACTGCTGTCACGATGAACAACATAAGGGACCTCATTACAAATCAGAGACACACCGTTGATGAAGCTGCGATAACATTCAAGAATTCGAAATATGAATCACCAGAAATTCAGAGACAGGCTGAGATCAATCTCGACCAGGCCCAGAGAGTGCTGGGACAATATCTGAGGACCAGGGATCTCAGGGATGCGCAGACAAAGGTAAATATAAAGAACCTCAGGCTTTGGACCTCAAGAATACAAAGGCGGGTAAACGACTACGAGGAGGTTTTGGAAGGATTCACAATATATTCACCTTCATCGGGAATGATAATCTACAAAAAGAACAGGTTCGGCACCAAAAGGAAAACAGGCTCTTATATAGATTCATTCGACAGGACTGTTGCCACCCTGCCCGATCTGACAGTAATGCTTTCGAGGGCCTTTGTGAGCGAGGTGGAGATAAACAAGGTCAAAGTCGGACAGAGAGTGCTTATTACAATCGATGCATTCCCGAAGAACAGCTACAATGGCATAGTTAAAAGCATTGCAAACATTGGTGAAAAGCTGCCCAATACCGATTCAAAAGTATTCGAGGTTCTGGTTAAGATCGACGGTACTGACATGAACCTCCGGCCTTCAATGACCACAAACAATAAGATATTGATTGAAAACTACGATAATGTTGTATTTATACCTTCCGAATGCGTTCATACAGGTACCGATACCATACCTTTTGTTTATACAAAAAGCGGATACAAGCAGGTTATTATCCCTGGCAAAGCAAACGACAAGGAAATAATCATTGAAAAGGGCCTCGAACCCGGAACACGCATATATGTCACTGAACCCTCAGATGGCGCAAGGTTCAAGATAAAGGGACAGGAGATTATTCCTGAAATAAAGGAGCGGAGAAAAGCAAGGGATTAGATTATTTCTACAAAGATCTTTGTTCATAATAATTAGTAAATAGGTTACGAAAATGAAAGGGTGCCCGCAAGGCATCCTTTTCTTTTTTGAGTTATTAAGCATACGTCGGAACTGATCCTGCATCTGGTCTGACCGTTAGACTCTGGTGTGGCATGTACTCACCCCCCCGGCCCCCCTCTTTGCGCCGGCAGAGAGAGCTTGCCCCTCAACCCCGGGGGTACGCCTGAGCGAAGCGGGGGAAGAGGGTGAGTATGTGAAATCGAGGCTGGTACAGGGACAAAAAAAAGAGGCCGCATTTGCGGCCTCCAGGAGTAAAATAAGTTCCTTAATTACTTCTTGTCGTAAACCATGGTGGTAACTCTGTCGCCATTCTGGCTTGCCCTTGTTGAAACAACCTGAAGCGTAGCAGGGCTGGTGAGTGTCCATACTTCAGTAGTTTTCATTGTCATTGACTGACCGTCGCGGTCTACTGTCCTTGTTGTGACAATGGTAAGTGCCTTACCGTCGGCTGACCATGTAGCAACTGATTTGGCATCGCCCATACCGCTGGTGTTTACTGATTCCTTGCCATCAAGGGTATACTTGGTGGTAGTGGTAACGTTGTTTCCGTCCTGACCTGGCCTTGAACGCTCAACAGTAAGAAGGTTTGCTTCCATCTTTGCTGTAAAATTGCCGCCCATGCCGCCGCCGAATCCACGACCGCCGCCCTGACCACCAGGCTGGCCCTGACCACCAGGCTGGCCCTGAGGAGGCTGACCCTGTGGTGGCTGACCCTGACCCTGCTGGCCCTGGCCGAAATTGCTCTTCTCAGCATTCAAAGCCCATGTGCCGGAGAAATTTACCTTTCCTGTCTGACCGTAAACAGCCAGAGGTGCAAATAAGAAAGCGCTGATCACGATAGCTGACATTGCTTTCTGAAAAAACTTGTTACTTTTCTTCATATTCCTGGTTTTTGGTTGTATATATTTTAAGACAACTTATCAAAGTTAGATATTCCCCGATACAATGATTTTAATTTAAGTTTTTTTAAGAATTGGTTTTCAGTGTTTCATGCAATGAGCTTCTGAATATTTTATTTGATTTTTTTTTACTATAATTGCATACTAAATCAATGTTTAACTAATCATTTATACGCTAAAACCATGACAAGAAAAGTTATTTCCCTTATTATTTCAGTAGTTATCCTGTCATCCTGCGGAAACAAAACAGCAAAGAACACAGCATCAACCACCGATCAGCCGGTAAAGGTTGAATTTGCAGCCCTGACAGCAAATCCTGCCGATTATATAGGCAAGAATATAGTTGTTGAAGGCAAAGTAGTTCACGTTTGTCCTCACACCGGCAAGAAATTGTTTGTAGTAGGTGAAAATCCCGATATTATGTTATATGTCCAGGCTGGTGACTCTAACGAAAAATTCCCGATGGAGCTTCAGGGAAGCAAGATTTCTGTTGAAGGCCGCCTCGAAAGAGTTGCAGGAGCAGAAAAACCGGCATCGGAACCTGCTGCTATGGGCATGGAAATTGAAAAAAGCGGTTGCTCTGAAATGTGCGCCGATACTGCAAAAAAGGAAAAGGAGGAGTGCGAAACTGAAGCTGCACTTGCAAAACAGACAGCCATTGCCGACCTCGTAATGGTCTATACAAGGCATACTGTAGTCAAATAATATTTTAAACAGGCTTATTTAAAAGGTCAGATAGTTCTGGCCTTTTTTAATTCTTTATATATGAATATCTCCAAACTCAACCGGGTAACACACCGCGATATCGGATACCTGATAACAGGTCTTGTAATTGTTTATGCCCTGTCGGGAATAGCCCTCAATCATAAGCATGACTGGAATCCAAATTACATAGTCGACACCAGTGAATTCACCACTGCCGAAAACCTGAGCAAAGGAACCTTCAGCGATGCAGCTGCAAAAAGAATCCTGGCAAGCCTGCCCGGCACCCCGGAATTCAAGGCTATCCATTACCCGACAGGGAACAGGATTACAATCTTCGTTGAAGGAGGATTGATTCATATTGATGCCCTCACAGGTAAGGGTACTATAGAAAGGCTAAGCAGAAGACCTCTGTTCTACCAGGTAAACCTTCTGCATTACAATCCCGGGCGATGGTGGAAATATTTCAGCGATGTTTTCTGTGTTGCACTCCTTACTGTTACCATAACCGGGCTGTTCATAATAAAGGGAAAGAATGGCATTACACGAAGAGGAGCAATCCTAACCCTGATCGGTGTTATATTGCCCCTCGTATTTTTGTTTATTTACAGGTAGCTACCCATTTTTGAGATGGGTTAAAGCCCATGCGCCCCTATGCCTTCCTGATCGCATCAAGTACTCTTTCAGGAGTAAACGGCATGGTAAAGAGCCTTGCTCCTACAGCGTCGAAAATCGCATTTCCAACAACTGCGCCTATGCCTATCAGCGCCGGTTCTCCCCCGCCCTGCGGCGCCTTATCTTTTCTGTCAAGGATCACACAATCGAGTTTCGGAAGCCACGAAAATTTTGGTATCTCATAGGTATCAAATCCGCGGTTGAAGATATTTCCACCTTCGAATTTTACCTCTTCAGTAAGTGTGTAGCCAAGCCCCATCATCATACATCCTTCCATCTGCATCAGGGCACCTTCCGGATTAACGCATAGCCCCATATCCTGCGAACAGGCCAATCTCAGGACTGTAACCTTCCCTGTCTGCCTGTCGACCTTCACCTCGGCCATGAATGCAACCCAGGTTCCGGCATCGGTACCGCATGCAACCCCGATACCCCTGCCCGAAGGGAGGTTGCCGGGTGTATATCCGAATTTCTCAGCAACTGATTTAAGGCAGGCAATCATCTTTTCATCCTTCAGGTTCTGAAGCCTGAACTGAAGAGGGTCAATGCCGGCAGCTGCAGCCATAATATCGATCTGTGTCTCCCTTGCAAATGTGTTGGTATTGTTATTTGGAGCCCTCCAGGCGCCTGTTCCGAATGGATGCACCGGAGAAGTATTCTTTTCACTGTAACTGGTTGTCTTGGCATTAGGAACGTCGTATATCGTCTCTGCACCACGGGTTCCGGAGAACCATACATTATAATCCCACATCTGGATCTTTCCGTTTTTGTCGAAACCGGAATTTATCTTTACTACCCCGGCAGGATGGAAGGTATCGAGGAAAAACTCCTCATCGCGCGTCCAGGCCAGCATAACAGGCTTACCTGAAAGCTTAGCAAGCCTGGCGGCTTCTACACCCTGCTGGAATTCACCTTTTCCGCCAAATCCGCCGCCAACAAAAGGAGTAATAACTCTTACGTCTTCGCGGGTGAAGCCAAGTTCCCTGACTATACCGTCCTGCAGTCCGAACGGAGCCTGCGTGGCAGCATAGACAGTCATCTTTCCATTCTCAAGATGGGCAAGAGCAGTATGTGGCTCAATGGGTACATGAGCAAGATAAGGATCATGGAATTCTGATTCAAAAACCTTGTCGCACAGTTGCCTTCCTGCACTCAGGTCACCTGAACTTCGTGCCACGCTCTGTTTAGAATCAGCTTTCAGCATAAATTCCGGCATGGTCTTGTCATTAACCTTCATTTCGTCGAAACTGTATCCGGCTTTTATCTTCACAATGGCTTCATCAGCCTTATCCCTGTTTTCAGAGAGCACGGCAATAAAGTCACCGTCGCGAATGACCTGCACTCCGGCGATTTTTTCAGCTCCGGAAACATCAACAGATGTCAGCTTTGCGCCATGCGATGGCTCCCTCAGTATCCTGGCATGAACCATTCCCGGAAGGTTGAGGTCGCCGCAATACTTTGCTTTCCCTGTTACTTTGAGATAAGCATCCACACGTTTCACCGGTTTCCCGACACTGGTGAACTTTGAAAAGTCTTCAGGAGCAGGCTTGCTGTCAAGAAATTTCTCTATACGCTTTCCTTTTGCAAGCTGACCGTAGCTAATCTTCTTCTTAGTATCCTTTGAATCGGTAATAACGCCATCTTTTACCTCAAGCTGCGATTCAGGAACTCCGAGCTGTGTGGCAGCCATCCCTGTCAATACCCCTCTGGCTTCTGCAGCGGCTGCTCTCATCCTCGGGCCAAAAGACCTTGTAGACATGGATCCCCATGTTCCCTGGTCGTAAGGGCAGAGGTCGGTATCGCCCATAACCATTTTTACTTTCTCAAACGGTACATTTAGCTCATCAGCCATTTCCATGGCCAGAGAAGTAATTATACCCTGACCCATTTCGATTTTTCCGGTATAGCATGTAATGGTTCCATCCTCAGCAATTTTCAGGAAAGCATTGTAATCCTTCGGCAGGCTTCTGGCCTGCTCCGACGGAGCTGAAAGCACATCGAGCGATTTCCAGGGGGCGAAGAACATGAATATTCCGCCTCCCATAAGCTGGAGGAATGTTTTTCTTTCCATTCCGGTTTTTGCTTCACCGGCAGTGGTTTCGTCTAGAACTCTTTTCTTTTCCTTCATGATTACTTCCCTCCTTTCATTGCAACTGAGGCGCTTTTGATTGCGTCTATTATCCTGATATGTGCCGAACAGCGGCAATAGTTATTTTCCATTCCCTCCACTATCTGCTCCGTCGATGGAGAAGGATTTTTCATCAGCAGGGCAACTGCAGTCAGTATCATGCCGGGAGTGCAGTAACCGCACTGCAGTGCATCATGGTCGACAAATGCCTGTTGTACAGGATGCAGCTTGCCTTTCTTTTCGAGACCTTCGATGGTAACAATCTTTTTACCCTCGATATCGCCTATTGACAATGAGCATGATCGTACAGCTTCATTGTCGATGAGAACAGTGCAGGCACCGCAGAAGCCGGATCCACAGCCGTATTTGGTGCCCGTAAGCCCGATCTGGTTTCTCAGCACCCAGAGAAGAGTCTGCGAAGGATCGGTGGCGAGCTCCGTTTTTTTTCCGTTAAGGGTAAAGCGAATTGTCTTTTCCATATTCAAGATTTTAATTTCAGTTCCCCAATATAATCTTCCCTGGTATCGATATCCCTAAGTATCTCAGGGTCACTTTTCACTTCAAGAATATCGTCAGAATGTTTCTCCATAAAATCGCGAAGAGATTCTGAGATTTTCATTTCAAGAATTTCGGACTTGTACTTTATATCAATCATTACAGGATGTCCGCGTTTACCGTTATTCACTGGGATTGATATCCCCTTTCCAGAGTTGCAGAAGCCTATTGTTAATTTATTAACAATAGCCTGTCCTACCATCGGCATGTCGCCATGAAGTATCATGAATGCAGCTGCTCTGTCAGGCAGGTTCCTGATTCCGGTCTGAACCGATGAGAACATTCCTGCCGTATAATTTTCATTGGTGCATAGTAAAAGATCCTTCCCCCGGAGAACTTCCGTCACTTCCTTTTTCCACCCTCCTGTTACCACAATTATATTATCAATTCCTGGTACTGAAGCGTTCCTGATGACAGTCTCAATAACGGTCAGCTCTCCGAATGGAAGAACCATCTTCGGAGCCTGCATACGCCTGGCTTCCCCGGCTGCAAGCACTATCGCCCATATTTCTCCTCTCCCTTCCACTGACCCTCCTTACAACTTATTTCTACTTATTTCTACCTTATTTCAATTCCCTCCCCTTCCGCTCCTGACCATCACAAGCTCCGCGGCAATACTGACAGCAATTTCCTCCACGGTCACTGAGCCTATTTCGAGACCGATGGGTGTATGAATCCTGGTCCATTCAGCTTCTGTTGCCCATCCCATTTCAAGGAATTCCTTTTTCATAAGACCTGTCTTTGTCCTGCTGCCGATCATTCCGATATATCCTGCATGCGATTTAATACATGGCTTCAGCGCTTCGGCGTCGTCGGCGTGCCCGCGTGTGACTATCACTATAAAAGTATTCCTGTCAATAACAGTATCCCTCAGCAGGGAGCCGATTTCTCCCGTCTTCAGGTAATCAGCATCGGGAATATTAGACGGGTTGGCAAATTCTTCCCTTGAATCGATTACAGTGGTTTCGAAATCGAGGAGTCGGGCCAGATGGGAAAGAGCCTTTCCGATGTGTCCGGCGCCCGCAATGACAAGCTTCTTTCGGGGCCTTACAGGCTCGATTATCACAAGTGAATCTTCGCCCCTGACTGTCTTCAGCTCCCTTACAGAAGCAGTGGCAATTGCCCTGAGATCGGATTCTTTCAATCCCCTGAAAAGATCATTCTCCGGAATATCATTTTCCTCTGTGATCCAGAACCGATCTATATTCACCTGAGTTCCGGAACCTGCCGCGTGAGTTACAAGGACACCTGCATTTCCAGATGAAAGAGAATTTTTCATTCTTTCGAAAACACTGAGATGCCTCAGTGGATTACCATCTATAAGGACTCTGATTGTTCCCCCGCAGATAGCATCGTGTTTTACAGAGATGTCGTTATCCATCAGATGTTCAAAGAGGACTGACTGACCAGTCTTACAAAGTTCTCCTGACAGTTTAATAACCAACCCTTCCACTATTCCACCGCCAATGGTTCCGGCCACAAGGCTTCCTTCTGAAATAATGGCATGGCTTCCCGGTTTCTGGGGAGCTGATCCGTCAGTTTCAAAAACGGTGGCCAGCACCACTCCTTTTATGGTTGTCAGTATTTCAGCAATTTTCGGGTAATGATTGAACATCTTTGATAATTAAGAGAATAATATTCTTCGTATAAGTTAGCCAGATCCAATTTCAGTGAAAACAGCAACGGCCATATAAACAAATTTATTAAAATAGTTGGATTGGCAATTGGCTATATGACGATAGCCGTGGGCTTTAATGAATTTTAACCATCCTGGCCTTCGGGATGGCCTGTGAAATAATATTCTGATTGATTGCCAGAAATGAAAAACAGGATAAGTATCAGGTGATTCTTACCCTGCAGGAATGATATATCGTGAAATAATAACAGACGAATTCAGGCTGTTGCTAAAAAGAGCTACAGGCTGAGGGCCGAATATTAAAATAATCCCGATTAAACCGGACTAATTTTTCTTTATTTCGCTTTTCTCTTCGGCTTTGAAACCGGATGGCTCATCATCATCCATTCTGGATGCTTTCTTGAATTCTTTCATCCCCTGTCCGATTCCCTTCATAAGTTCAGGAATCTTCCTTCCTCCAAAAAGAAGAACAACTACAAGCAGTATCAGCAGAATCTCGGTAAATCCTAAATTTCCCATCGTGTCATTTTTTTTAATCGTGTCAAAGGTATTAACATGAAATATCAATTACAAATATGAAATGTTAAATTGCCTTTAAAAAATGAGTTTCCCTGAATAAAAAGCGTCACATCCTCCCTCTTCAGGGCGGTGTGACGCTTCTCTCAAAGTAGTAAAAAGTTAGATTGTATCGGGAACGACAAATGGCTTCCTCGGCGGGCGGGTCAGATATTTGTCAGCTTCCTTGTCCTTAACGAATTTTTCGGTTGCAGGATCGAAATTAAGTGTGCGGCCGGTCCTGTAGGCAATATTCCCAAGGTGGGCAAGTCCTGATGCCAGGTGAGCTGTTTCAACCGGAGCATTAAGAAGTTTCTTGTCGTGAGCCTTGACAGCCTGAACGAAGTTATTGAAATGGTCGCCACCTTCCCTGCGTGTAGGCCCGGGTTTCTTGTTCTTACCAAGGAATGATTCGTACCTGTCGTAGTTGTAAACAACAAGGTATCCATCGCTTCCGTAGAAAATATTGCCAACATCGGCTCCATTCTCAGCATTGGTAATCCATGGGCGAACTTCGAATTCTATGATTTTCTTTTCCTTTGGATAATAGTATGTCGAAGCAAGGACTTCCGGTGTTTCCTTTGCGTCGTCGAAGAGGAACTTGCCACCACCAGCAGTAATAACTTCCGGAAGACCAACATTTAGTCCCCACATACAGAGGTCGGTTTCATGTATGCCCTGGTTCCCGACATCACCGTTGCCGTAATTCCAGTGCCAGTGCCAGTTATAGTGTACCCAGTCGCGTGAGAAAGGCTTCATCTCAGCCGGACCTGTCCAGAGGTCATAGTCGAGTCCTTCGGGAACCGGTTCGGTGCCTTTTTTGCCAACGTCATCCCTCCAACGGAAAACAAGGCCTCGGGCCATGTATACGTTACCAATCAGACCATTGCGCAGGTGCTGAATAGCCTCCTGAACTGCAACAGAACTGCGAAGCTGAACGCCATGCTGTACTATCCTGTCATATTTCTTTGCAGCTTCCACCATCATTCTGCCTTCATGAATATTGTGCGATCCGGGCTTCTCAACATATACATCCTTGCCTGCCTGGCAAGCCCAGATTGTTGCGAGTGAATGCCAGTGGTTCGGCATTGCAATACTGACTGCATCGATCGACTTGTCAGCAAATACTTTGCGCAGGTCCTGTACCTGGTTTACCTTCCTGCCATACTTGGCTTCGAATTCCTGGGCGCGCTTGCCGAGAACTACGAGATCCGGATCGCAGAGAGTTGTAACGATTGCATCATTAAGCCTTCCATATCCTTCAATATGGGCTGTGCCGCGACCGTTTACTCCAAGAACAGCTATCTGTACCTTGTCGTTCGAACCAAATGCGCTTTTTGGAATGATTGTCGGCATGGCCAGAAGAGCTGCAGCCCCTGCCGATTTTTTAATGAATGTTCTTCTTGATTCTTTCTTTTCCGCTTTCATAGGTTATGCTGGTTAAGGTTCAAAACAAAAAATGTGAGGAAAAGATACAGAATAATTCGAAATTCCGCGTTGGGTCGTCAAATGCGCCATCAATTATTAAGTATTTTTAACTATTGATTAGTAGTACGTTGCACATACGGCATGTTGAACATTTATTATATATTTGGCTATGAAGAAAAAGGGAAAGAGACCCGATCCTGGAGCCATTGATTCTGACCTGTTTGCAGGCAAGTATATGGTATGGTTCTTTGCCGGAGGTGAATCGCGCGATAATAAGTTTAATGTTTTCACAGGCTCCTTCATCAGCCTGATGAAAAGGATACTCCGCGACGATTTCGACCTTGTCAGGGGGATTTACTTCGACTTGCCGGCCCGGAACGTGGCATGGGCCCTCAATCATTCACAGTCACCGATTGGCAATCCTAATAAATACAGGATCACAGAAGCTGCCTTCAACCAGCTTATACCCGACAGTTTTTATCCCGACACCAGGCTTGTAATTGTTTCGTCAAGCTCGGGAAGCGTGGTTGCTGCCCAGGTAGCATGCTATATTGCTGAAAAGAACAAGGAGTGGCTGGTGCTTCAGAAGCCTTTCGACCTGGCCCTGGGCGCCAGCGTGATCTCTAAGGAATCAAGGCTTTTCAAAAAGCTTCTCGAATATCAGAAAAAGGGGATTATAGGACACCTTATATATGATGAGCTGCAGGATGAAGGCGATACCTCAATGGGTGTAGGCGACACTTCCAGGCGCAAAGCATGGACCAATGCCTTTGGACTGATGGTCCCCTTCCTTTCGCGCAAATACCCTCGTCCTTCATTTCTCAATACCAATCCTGAAAAAGGTCATTTGCACCGCAGAAGATCAAAGACTGTCAGGAAGGCGCTTGATTTTGTAGAGGTCCTCCTGGTTAAGCATAACCTTGCCGGGGACCACTATCGTGAAATAGCAGTAATTGTTATCAGGCAGGAAGCAGAAAAACTCGAAGCCAATGGCGAGCCGGGAGTCCCGCTGGCTATTTAATCATAAAATCGAGCAGCGGCTCTTCACCCAGAAAAGCAACAAGATTGTCGTTTCGCTTCAGAGGACCAACTCCGGCAGGAGTTCCGGTAAATATCAGGTCCCCGGTTTTCAATGTAAAAAACCGTGACACATATGAAATGATCTCGTTTATAGAAAATATCATATCTGCCGTGGATCCCTGCTGAACCAGGGTCCCATTGATTTTGAGGCTGAAGTCGAGATTTGCAGGATCACCGGCCTTTTCAACTGGAATAAATCTTCCGACCGGTGCTGCTCCGTCGAAGCACTTCGAAAGCTCCCATGGAAGACCTGAAGCCGAATTGCGGTTCTGAATATCCCTGGCCGTAATATCTATGCCAAGAGTAAGCTCATCATAATACCTATGGGCAAATTTTGCAGCAATACCTTTTCCGAGCTTGCTGATCTTTACAACTACCTCAGTTTCATATTGGATCATGCCGGAAAATCCGGGCATAAAAAATGGCTTATTGTTTTTCAGCAATGAGGAATCGGGTTTCAGGAACACAACGGGTTCCACCGGAAGCGGTCGTCCCATCTCCATTGCATGTTTTCTGTAATTAAGGCCTATACAGATAATCTTCATACCTGAATTTTCAATTTTCAGGCGCTAATATAGCATTTACTTTATGGTTTTAATTACCGGTCTTGAGAAACCAATTCCATAGAAAAATGAGTTTCCGCTCATTCCAAGTTCGAAATAGACTTTTTTATCCTTTCCGGGAGTGATGAGCGCAATATTTGCCGACCAGTCGACAGTTAATGCGATTGTCTTGAAATGCTTTGTGAGAAATGCTGAATTCCCTACAGTTTCAGTATCCGATATGGATGTGGAATAGCCTGTCCATGGATCCTTGATAGTCATGCCGATATAACCGAACAGACAGGGACCGACTGAAGCGCCGGCCTCAAGCATATCTGCAATCCTGTATCTGATAAACAGGTCTGGGGCCAGTGCATACCTGAGTCCGTAAATATTGATGATATCGCCGCTGTGGAGGTAGGTTCCGGCGGTCTGATAGCTGCCATTTGAGGCGAAGTAATTTCCTGGTTCACCATCGCCCTGCTGGGTTGGCCAGTAGGAATATGCAAGTGACATTTTTGTTTTAATCCCCATTACAAACGGTCCATGTATGGGTGATTTGGCAAAGAGCTGCTCTACACCCATCTGGAGCATAAAATCACGCGACTTGATTTTAAATGCATCCTGAGGTTGTGAATTAAGGTCGGTGAATGCCGGAATCTGCAGTCCTGCCTTGCCAAGGTCGAAAGAGATGAAGAAGAGAGTATTTCCTTCAAATTGAGTGCCCGCGGCTGTCTGGCTGTTGTCAGGATTCACGGCTAAGTCGGAAGATGCCTTGCCGGTTGAAAGCTTGGCTTTCCTTCCGGCTTGCGGGAATAATGGAGCGACTCCTATCATAAGAAGCGCCATTAAAAGAAATAAAATTCTTTTCATATGTTGAGAGATTACATCCCCCCGCAAAATCTCCGGAACAAGACTATTTACCGAAAGCCCGGAGCTTGATCTCAGTAAGGACTTTCTTGGTATAAAGGGGAAAATCGCCGTTCATCATCCATGAATAATATGAAGGATCTTCACTGAAAATCTCCTCCACAACACGGCCTTTATACCTGCCAAAGTTAAAGATCTCCTTACCGTTTTCATCCATTATTATCCTCCCGGCAAAGTCAACATTGTTATTGAAGGCGCTGAATGCCGACAATTTCTCCATATCGTTTTCGAGGTCGGGATACCTGTCGAGCTGAGCCTTGAGAACCTCATAGGTGGCAGCTGTATCTGCATCAGCGCTATGGGCATTCATGAGCTTCCTGTTACAGTAAAACTGAAGGGCTGCTTCAAGGGTACGCGGCTCTTTCTTATAAAATATAACCTGCGGGTCGACATATTTTCGCCTTGTAAAATCAAAATCGATATTAACCCGCAGAAACTCTTCAGCAAGAACGGGAATATCAAATTTTACGGCATTATAGCCAGCCAGGTCGCAGCCCTCCATGAAGGCGGCAACATTTTTGGCTACCTCCCTGAAGGTGGGTTCATTTGCGACATCACTATCGGTTATACCATGGATGGAAGTAGCCTTTTGGGGAATAGGCATTTCAGGATTAACCCTTAAAGTCATCCATTCTTCTCGTCCCCGGATATCAATTTTAAGCAGGGAAATTTCTACAATACGGTCGGTCGAAACATTAATTCCTGTGGTTTCGAGATCAAGAAAAACAACCGGACGCTTAAGTTTTAGTTCCAATATTTATGCATTAATCATCATTGGCATGAGAAGCATGAGCAGATCTTCTGCCTCATTTTCAGTCTCAACCGGAAGGAAAAGGCCTGCCCTGGTAGGGTCGGCAAGCTCAACCATGACATCCTGCGATGCAATATTTGCAAGAATCTCAAGAAGAAATACCGATTTGAACCCAATCTCTATCTCTTCTCCTTCATACTGGCATTTGATTTTTTCGTAAGCAGAGATTGAAAAGTCGAGATCCTGTGCTGAAACAGTTATCTGATTACCCTTAAGCTGAAGCTTGACAAGATTGCTTGCCTGGTTTGAGAAGACAGATACTCTCTTAAGTGTATTATAGAACTCAACCCGGTCGATGGTGATCTTCCTTGGGTTGTTTTTTGGAATTACAGAGTTGTAGTTTGGATAATTACCTTCGACAAGACGGCATACCACCTTGTAATCATTGAGGTTGAAGAAAGCGTTTTTGTCGTCAAACTCAACAGTGAAAGGTCCTTCTTCCCTCGGGAGAATGTTTTTGAGCAAAGAAGCCGGCTTCTTTGGCAGAATAAATGAAGCATTGTCGTCGGCATGTGCGTCGCTCCTCTGGTATCTTACCAGCTTGTGGGCATCGGAAGCTACGAAAGTGATCTTATCTGTTGATGCCTCGACGAATATGCCACCCATAACAGGGCGGAGCTCATCGTCGGCGGTTGCGAAGAGTGTCTTGGTGATTCCTGCCAGCATCACATCGGCATTGATTGTGAATTCGAATTTTTTGTCCTTCTTTATTGCAGGAAGTGCAGGAAAATCAACGCCGTTCTGACCGACGACGTTAAACTTACCATTTTCGGAAATAATAACTACTGCCAGAGTTTCGAGGTTGATTTCGAAGGTTAGGGGCTGGGCTGAAAATTCCTTCAGCGTATCCAAAAGTATCCTTGCAGGAAGAGCTATCATGCCGTCGCCCTGGGTATTCTCAAGCTTCATCCTTGTAATGAGTGTCGACTCAAGGTCGGAGGCAGTTATCTCAAGATCATTGCCGCTAAGGTTAAAAAGAAAATTATCAAGTATCGGTAGTGTGTTCTTGGAGCTGATAACCCTGCTGATAGCCTGCAGATGGCCTAGAAGTTCTGTACTGGATACAACAAATTTCATAGCATTTATCGTTTAATGTGAGTATTCCTGTTTAAAATAATTATTTATTACATTAAAAATGAGCTGGTTACTCTTATAACCCACTTCATTTCATAATTATCAATATTACAAAAAAAAAATTATCCTTCAAAATTTTACCGGAGAAGGAAATAGGAGCGTTTTTTGAGGATAGGATCCACGTCAAAATACCTCATTACAAACAGTTCAGGCCGATCTGCTGTCCCTGCCCAGAGCCTGTCACTGTCTATCCCTTTTCCGTTATCATTTAATTTTTCCCAAAGGGAAAGAGAAACCTCATGACCATCACTCTTCATCACTGTTATCTTTACTGCTGGAGTTGATGCAAGTATACCGGCTTTCACTGCTTCTGGCAGGTCGAAAGCCCATTTTTCAAATGGAACCCAGGTGAAATATGAAAGATATCTTCTGACCATTGAAGAGTCGCATTTCAGCGGAACATAATCGGATCCGCAAAATACATAGCTGCTGTGGTTATTGGTAATGATGAACGACGCCCTGTCATCGATGAAGTTTTCGAGTTTCACCGAACTTATTTCGCCCGGAAGCAGATTAAATACAGTGTAAGGCTGCCAGAAGAGCTCACTGGTGGTGAAGGCTGAGCCTATATCGCCATCGAAGCCCGGAACATATACAATAAACGGTTTGGCTCCTTCCCTCCTCTTCATCACATTGCCATAAATATTGGTCCTGGTCGGGTAAACAATAAATGACCTTATCAAACGGCTTCCCGCATAAACCCTGACTTTCACAGGTTCCACCCCCGCACCTTCTATTTCTGTTTTGAACAGTTCCTGTGAAACAGGCGATTTAATCTTTATCTCAGTGAGTATCCTCAGAATAAAATTGATGCCGCTCTTCCTGGCTTCATGGATTCCGTTAACTGTCCATGTGTCTTTTCGCCTTTCAAGAATGATCTTTTTATTTTTACCCGAGAATTCAATTTTTGAAATTTCTCTGCCCTGACCGGCGCTGAACTGGCTTTCACCGCTGCCGAAAGGCGGCCTTCCCCTCACAACAAGGATAATGGCAAGCAGTAGCAGAAGAACTGCTGCAAGTATAATATTCCTGATGCTTATCCGGGTCATGATGAGTGGCGGGTATACTTTCTCTTTCTCAGAAAACTGTAAAATATTCCTGAAGCTATAACGATCAGGATCGGAAGGAGAATATTAACAACCTCTATTCTGATGCGGCCATTCCTTACTGCCTGCCTGTTCAGCAGCCTCATCTTCATTTCCCTTGATCTAAGTTCCATCAGCCCGTTATTGTCGGCGAGGTAATTTAAACAGTTGACAATAAAGTCGCGGTTGCCGAATATCTGCCCCGTAAACTGATTCTGCCCGAGAGTAAGCGGGATTGTCTCAGATCCCGAATGCCGAAGGTCATTCCTGATAATGTCGCCGTCTGCAACGACTATCATCTTTGTATTGGCGCTGCTTGTCCTTACTTTGAAGGATGGATCATTTACAAGGTTTCCCACCATCCTGTTTTTAAAGGCTGAAGTGAACGTTCCTTCCAGGAGAACAGCCACAGGAATGTACGATTTAGTGAAGCTCTTTTCATCGGGAGCCAGTTCAGATTCGCGAAGCATGATGACTGTCGGCGGAGAAAGGGTCTTTGCAGACTGTGATGTGGTGAGAAGGATGGTTTTCCTGATATGCGGATCAAGGCCCACCGTATCGATGGTATTGACAAATTTGCCAAGCACTTTATTCAGATTCCTTGTAAGGGGGTGATGCTGGTTAGGCGTCAGCAGTGGATAATAGAGCCATGGAGCTGAAACAGTCTGCTTCTCATCTGTTCCGGTTGAAACAGCAAACCTCTGAATATCACAATCGATATCCTGTACTATCACGGGGTTTATCCGTGCGCCATATCTGAAAAGCTGGTCTTCAATATTTAAGGGGTGATAGAGTCCGGCTGTGCTGCCATAGGAAAGGCTGTCGGTATTCACAGCCACCTCGTCGACGAGCCAGAGAACTTTGCCGCCGTTCATTATATACTGGTCAATAACCAGCTTGTCGGCCTCCCTGAATTCCCTCAGAGGGGCTGCAATTATGACTGCTGTGTATGCGTCAAGAATACCTTTCATTCCGCCTATCCTGCCCCTGTCTACCGTGAAGTATTTATGAAGGTTCCAGGTTATATCGGCCACCTCCTGCTCCGACAGCTCGCCGTCGCCTTCCAGGAAGGCCACTTTATGAATGGTGCCGGCAGTTATGGTAGCAATGGTTTGTATCAGCTGGTATTCCAGCCCTTCCTCAGAGTGAAGGATATTCTGGTCAGTGGAAGCCCATTTGTTATTTTCAAGGAAGTTTACAGGCACCTCCACCCCGTTGTAATTTATAATCATCCCCGGAAAAATCTTCTTCTGGGTTGTACCTCCCTCTTCATCAGTTGAATGAAGAAGTATCGGGTTGAGGCCTTTCTTTTCGAGTGATTCAAAAAGAGTGTTCCTCTTCCTGATGTCTTTATCGGATGAAGGGTTTATAAACTCATAGTCGATCTTCCTGTCTGAGGCAATCCTAAACTCCTCAAGCATATCTTTAACCGATCTCTTAAGGTTTTTAAGGGGAATGGGAATCTCACCATCGAGATAAACCTGAATATAAAGATCATTCTTCAGCCCTTCAAGAATCTTAACTGTTGGAGGGGCAAGAGTGAATCTCCTGTCTTCGGTAAGGTCAAGCCTTACCCTAAGCATATTCAGAACTGATGCTATTATGATGATGAATGCAACTGTGACTGCAAACCTGGTCCAGGAGCTCCTTCTGATGTCTTTCATGTGCCTGTTACTGCTCATAGCCTAGCTCCTCCTTTTCCATTTGCGTGAAAGCAGCACCAGCCTTGTTGCCTCATTGAAAATGGCTGCAGCAGCAACAAAGTAAACTATATCGCGCAGGTCGATCACTCCCCTGCTCAGGGATTTATAATGTTCATTAATGCCAAGGTTGATTATCGATTCGTCGAGTCTTTTCAGTCCCGGCAGATAAGCAAGTGAATCGAAGCCGATAAACATTACAAAACAGATCAGAACCGAAATTATGAATGCTATTACCTGGTTATCGGTAAGGGATGAAGCAAAAATTCCAGCAGCTGCATATACCGATGCGAGGCAGAAGAGCCCGATGAAGGCGCCCCAGGTGCCGCCCTTGTCGAGATTCCCGGGTGTCTCACCCAGGTGCGAAACAGTAATATACCAGATGATACAGGGACCCAGGGAGAGAAGAACCAATGCCACTGCAGCAAGGAATTTTCCCCATATTATCCCGCCCTCTGACAATGGCTTTGAGAAAATAAGCTCGATGGTCCCAAGTCTTTTCTCCTCGGCAATCATCTTCATGGTTACAGCCGGCACAAGAAACAGAAATATCCAGGGGGCAAGGTAAAACAAGGTACCCAGACTTGCATAGCCTCCGTCAAGTATATTGTATTCACCTGGGAAGACCCACATGAAAAGAGAATTGATAAGCAGAAATACAATAATGACAATGTATCCTGCAAGGCTGCTGAAGAATCCGCTTATTTCCCTTTTGAATATTGCAAGCATAAAAATTGATAATTGCCAAAAATAGTAAAAAAAGTTTCCAATATTAAACGGCGTTTACCTTGAAGGAGTATTGTTGACCAGGGCATTTTTAATATCGCTGATAATCACCCCGTGATAATAGAATTCNATAATCTGCAGGCAGGTAAATCCCTTTTCAGCCATCACCATTGCACCCTCCTGGCACAAGCCAACACCGTGACCGTATCCCCTTCCTGAAAGCAATATGGAATCGCCTTCGGCGGTAACAGAAAAGAAGGCCGACCTCAGGTTCAGGTCATTTCTTATCTGCCTGAATGGCAGGGTGAAATTGCCAGACCGGTATTCATTCACCCTCTTTTCCTGGGTAAAATTCAGGGTGGAAGGGTTCGCAGTATCTTCGTTAAACCCCGATTTTGAGAGGTAGTCTGTCCACTGTTTCCTGCTCATTGTCAAACTCCATGAAGCATTTCTTGACGACCTGCAATAGGTATCCTCAACCGACTGGAGGTATGGTTGCCCGGAAAGCCATGCATATTCGGCAGGTGATGTCTCTCCCCCGCAATTTGAGTGAAACGCCGATATTACCAGTGTGCTGTCGGGGGCAAGTATCACCTGTCCTTTTGTTTCCTGAGCTGCAGCTACAATCAGAGAATCGCCTGTTATGCCGTCAAAAGCCTGACAGTGGGTGTCATCACACAGGTTAAACCTGTCGGACAGATGCTTCCCGATGTTCCTGTACAAATAGGTCCTTGCGAGAATAGCCTGCGATTTGTAATATTCTATATTCCTTGCCGATCCTCCCTCTGCTTGTACAACACCGGCAATATACGCCTCAACTTCAGGAATGTTTATCATCAGTAGGGTGTTAAGCTCAGGAAGAATGCGGATATCGCCTGAAAAGACTTTGCCTCTCCCGTTCCTTCCACCTGCCCTGAGTGAGAAAGTTCCATTGCCTTCCTTGTCCCTGATAAAAAGCGAATCGCAGGTAAAAGCAGGCTGGAAACCTGGCTTGATAATTATCTTTCCGTTATACTTTGAGATGAAAAAGGTTGTCCCTGCTTCAGCATTCATAATAAATCCATTAAAAGAGTCAATCTCATAGCTTCCGGAACGGACGGTCAGGGNTGCCGATGACGGGTTTTCCGAAGCATACAGCCTGATCCTTACCTGGCCTGCTGAAACACAGGTGAGCAATATTAAAAATGTGAACAGGAGATACTTTCTAAACACTGGATTTATGAGGTTTGGCTTATATCAGTTCGCAATATTTATTCTTTATATTTCTTCAGNGTCCTGATCATTTCTTCAGCAACACGGGCCGAAGCACCTGAAGGGCCCAGCTTCTGTCTGAGCAACTTGTATCCCGAGAGCATTTTTTCGCGCTTTTCGCCACCGGGAAGGATTGCCCTCAGTTCCGAGCTCAGGTTCTTCCTGTTAACGAGGTAGCCAAGTATCTCCTTAACGACTTCATCATCCATAATAAGATTGACGAGCGATATATATTTAACCTTTATAACTATCCACCCTATAAGCATTGAGAAGAAGTCGCCCCTGTAGCAGACCACCTGCGCTGCGTTGAAAAGGGCAGTCTCGAGAGTTGCTGTTCCGGAAGCAACGAGGGCAGCATCACAGATTGTAAGCACTTCATAGGTCTTGTCCTTTACAAGTGTTACAGGCTTATCACCTATAATTTTCCGATAAAGATCTTCGGGAAGATTTTTCACTCCCGCCAGAATGAACCGGTAGCCCGGGAAATCGTCCATAACCTTTATCATCTGTGGCAGCATGACCTCCACTTCGTGACGCCTGCTTCCGGCCAGCAATGCAATCACCGGTTTACCGTCGGGTGAAAGTTCCCTGATCAATTCTTTTTTGGGCGGCATGGCAGCCATCCGCCTTTCGGTCTCATCGACAAGGGGGTTGCCCCTGTATTCAACGTCAATGTCGTATTTTCTGTAAAAAGCTGTTTCGAAAGGGAAAATAATGAACATCCTGTCGACAAACCTTTTAACCTTCTGAACCCTCTTTTCGTTCCAGGCCCAGAATTTCGGGGAGATGTAATAGAAGACCTTAAATCCTGAATTATGTGCAAATTCCGCAATTCTCAGATTGAAACCGGGGTAGTCGATAAGTATCACCACGTCGGGTTGAAAACCGGCGATCTGCTTCCTGCACAGACTGAGATTGGCAGATATGGTGCGAAGGTTTCTGAGAATGACTGTGAATCCCATGAAGGCAGTCTTCTTATAATGTACGAGAAGCCTTGCTCCTGCTGCTTCCATCAGATCGCCGCCCCAGCAGGTGATCTCTGCTTCAGGGTCATTGGCAATCAATTCCCTCACAAGATTTGAGCCATGAAGGTCGCCTGACTGCTCACCGGCAATTATGAAATATTTCATAATGTAAAGTAGATGATAAAGACGAGGGCAGCCCAGAAGATTGTCATGCCGAGAACGCCCTTGACAGCCTTAAGCATGTCGAGGTAGTTATATAGGAGGAATATTGCCACATTCGGGAAAACGCAGAGGCTTACCACATGTGTAACAATATTTGCCTGAACGATCCTTTTTATCCATGTTGCCGGTGATGGGTGTCCTTTCGAAACGATCAGTACGACAAGCGCTACGGCAAAGGGAAGCACTAATCCGGATATTGCTCCGAAAGATACCTTATCGTATTTTTCAGCGAATTTCATTGTTAGTATCTCTTTTTAAAATCATTTAGAAGGCCATGGGCTGTCATGTCAACCGTTACCGGCACAACTGACACATAGTTATTTGCAAGGGCCCACTCATCAGTATCCTTCGATTCAGGTTCATGGTTATTGTATACACCGGTAAGCCAGTAATATGTCTTGCCCATCGGGTCTTTTCGTTGTTCAAACTCTTCCTTCCAGTTACCCTTCGACTGTCTGCATACCCTTATTCCCTTAACTTCTTCCTCTTTAATAGCGGGGATGTTGACATTCAGGCAAATACCCTCAGGAAGACCGTTCCTGATAAGATCCTGCATCACTATCCTGATATATTTTTCGCAAACCTTGAAATCGGCTGTATGTGAAAAGCTGTTGAGGGAAAAACCCACCGAACACCTGCCGTAAAGGCAACCCTCAATTGCAGCAGCCATGGTTCCGGAGTAAAGAATGCTGACTGACGAGTTGGCTCCATGATTTATGCCTGAAACAACAAAATCAGGGGCTCTGTCAAGAAGCCTGTTGATGGCAAGCTTGATGCAGTCGGTTGGCGTCCCGTTAATGGTATAAACCATATGCTTATCAGTATCCTCAAGCAGCTTCACTCTCAGCGGAGTCTTGACGGTCAGCGCCTGTGACATCCCTGACTGGCTTTCGAGGGTGGAAATAAGAACCACCTTGCCAAATTCCTCCATAACTCCCAGTAATGTTTTAAGCCCCGGGGCATAGAGTCCATCGTCGTTGGTCAGCAGAATAAGCCTGTCATCCTTTTCTATTACCATATAATTGTTGTTTGTTTGCAAAGATAGGTATTTACCTTTTCCTAAAATGCTTACTTTTGCCTTCTGTTAATTACTTATTGAAAAATGAAGATTTCGTATAACTGGCTTAAGGATTACATTGACATTAACGTTGAACCTGAAAAGCTTTCTGAGATTCTTACAGGACTGGGACTTGAAATAGAATCAGTTGATGAATGGGAATCCATCAGGGGTGGATTAAAGGGTGTTGTGGTTGGTGAAGTACTTACCTGCGTGAAGCACCCCGGAGCTGACAAGCTCAATATCACAACTGTTAATCTCGGGAACGGAGAACCTGTTCAGATTGTTTGCGGCGCACCGAATGTGGCTGCCGGACAAAAGGTCGCAGTTGCAACATCAGGCACGATTCTCTGGAAAGGAAATGAATCATTTGAGATCAAAAAATCAAAGATAAGAGGCGAGCTATCCGACGGAATGATCTGTGCTGAGGATGAAATCGGGCTCGGGACCCTGCATGAGGGAGTAATGGTCCTCGACCCGTCTGCCGTCCCGGGAACTCCCTGCGCTGAATATTTCAGGGTTGAGAAGGATTATGTTTTTGAGATCGGACTCACACCGAACAGGATCGACAGCGGATCACATTTCGGAGTTGCAAGGGATCTTGCTGCTTACCTCTCTGCATCAACAGGAAAAGAGGTCAGGGCAAAGCGCCCTTCAGTAGACGCTTTCAGGGTTGATGACAACAGCAATCCTTACGAAGTTATTATTGAGAATAAGACCGATTGCCCAAGGTATACAGGCATAACCATAAGCGGAGTTACCATTGGTGAATCGCCTGAATGGCTTAAAAACAAGCTGCGAGGCGCCGGCCTCAACCCGATAAACAATGTTGTCGATATTACCAATTATATTCAGTACGAGATTGGTCAGCCACTCCATTCATTTGATGCCGACAAGGTTGACGGGAAGAAGGTTATAATAAAAAACCTTCCTGACAAGACAAAGTTTGTAACCCTCGATTCAGTTGAAAGGACCCTTTCATCAAAAGACCTGATGATCTGTAATACAAAGGAAGGAATGTGTATCGCAGGTGTTTTCGGCGGACTACATTCAGGGGTAAGCCAGTCGACCAGGAACATCTTCCTCGAAAGCGCATATTTCAATCCCGTTTCAATAAGGAAAACCTCCAAGCGCCATACTCTCAAGACTGATGCTTCATTCAGGTTTGAGCGCGGTGCCGATCCTGAAATTACAGTTTGGGCTTTAAAAAGGGCTGCAATGCTGATCAGAGAAATAGCCGGAGGAAAAATATCTTCTGATATTGTTGATGTGTATCCGGAAAAGATTGAGAGAAAAAGGATTAAAGTTACTTTCTCAAATATCGACAGGCTCATCGGGAAGAAGATTGATCACGATATTATCAGGAATATCCTGAATGCCCTCGACATGCCGGCCCTGAGCGAAAACGGAAACGAAATGGTCCTTGAGATACCACTCTACAGAGTTGACGTTACCCGTGAGGCAGATGTCATTGAAGAGTTACTAAGGGTTTATGGATACAATAATGTTGAGATTGGAGTCCACATCAATTCGACAATCAGTTACAGCGAAAAACCCGACAGGGAAAAAGTAGTGAATATTATTTCTGACATGCTCTCTGCAAACGGGTTTGCAGAAATAATGTGCAACTCCCTCACACCTTCCTCTTTCTGGGAAAATGACGATTTTGAAAAGGATCAGCTTGTTGTTCTGGCAAATCCTCTCAGTTCCGACCTCAATGCAATGAGACAGTCATTGCTCTTCGGTGGCCTGAGTTCAATAGCATGGAACCTCAACAGGCAGAATTCCGATATCAGGCTTTATGAGTTTGGGAATATCTATTTCCATACCGGTAAATCATCTGATGTTCCGGTTGCAGCCGATTACACCGAAAAGAAATCACTCGACATTTTTATAACCGGGAACAGGAGCGCCGAGAACTGGAACAACAAGACCGTAAAAACCGATTTCTTCAATATTAAGTCGGCTGTTGAAATGGTTTTCAGCAGGATTGGAGTAAATATGGACCAGCTTTCATGGGGCGACAGCAGCAGGAAATATTTTTCTGAATCATTTACCTGGCTTTCAAATAATAAGGAACTCGCTTCAGCTGGAAAAATTTCAAAAGACTACCTTACAAAATTCGATATTGGCCAGGATGTTTTCTATGCTCATATTGCCTGGGAGGACCTCATCAGACTGGTGAGGAATCATGCAGTTTCCTATGCCGAGCTTCCGAAATATCCATGGGTTAGGCGTGATCTCGCCCTCCTGGTCGACAAGAGCGTTAAATTTGACCAGATCAGGCAACTGGCTTTCAAAACAGAAAGACACATTCTTAAGGAAGTGGGACTCTTCGATGTTTATGAAAGTGAATCGCTTGGAGAAAACAAGAAATCGTATGCAGTGAGTTTTATTCTGCTTGATAATCTTAAGACGCTCACCGATAAAAGCATCGAAAAGATAATGAAAAGCTTCACTGAGGCTTTTGACAGGGAGCTTGGTGCTAAAATTAGGTAATGAAAAAGATCAGGGTTGAGCTGATAAAGGGAGACATTACAACTCTTGCTGTTGACGCCATCGTCAATGCCGCCAATAATTCACTTCTCGGTGGCGGAGGTGTTGATGGCGCCATCCACAAGGCAGCCGGACCCGGACTTCTTGAAGAGTGCAGGTTTCTTAAGGGATGTGCTACAGGAGAATCGAAGCTCACAAAAGGATATGACCTTGGCGCTTCTTACATTATCCACACTGTTGGTCCGATATGGTACGGAGGCTACAAGGATGAACCTGAGCTGCTTGCAGCATGCTACCAGTCGAGCCTTAAAATTGCAAGCGATAATAAGTTCGGCACAATTGCCTATCCCGGAATTTCCACAGGCGTTTACGGCTTTCCAAAAGATCTTGCAGCTGTTATTGCCCTCAATGAAACAAGGAGATTTCTGAATAAAAATACATATCCCGGTAAAGTAATCTTTGTGGCTTTCGATGATGAAATGTCAGGGATTTACAGGAAATTATTAGATCAATGGGAGCACTTTTAACCAGGGTAAGGAATTATTTCTCCCTCGTAAAATTCAGCCATACGGTCTTCGCTATGCCTTTTGCCCTGACAGGCTTTTCCCTGGCAGTGGCTGACGAGAGGTTCAATTTCAGTCTCAGGCTGTTTCTACTTGTGATCCTTTGCATGATATTCGCCAGGAATGCTGCAATGGGTTTCAACAGGCTTGCCGACAAACACTTCGACTCCCTGAATCCACGGACCAGCAGCAGGGAGATCCCAAAAGGTGTTATCAGTCCGAAAGCCGCAGCTTTTTTCGTCATCATCAATTCAGTCCTTTTTATCGTGGCAGCAGGCTTCATCAACAGGCTGACACTTTTTCTTTCCCCGCTGGCTCTGCTTGTAATACTCGGTTACAGTCTGACAAAGAGATTTACAGCATTATGCCATTTTATCCTCGGGCTGGGGCTGAGCCTTGCACCAATAGGAGCTTTTATCTCAGTCACGGGAACATTTGCCCTGCTTCCTGTCATATACTCTTTCATTGTCCTTACCTGGGTAAGCGGATTCGATATTATCTATGCACTTCAGGATGACCAATTCGACAGGGACAACAGGCTGAGGTCGGTGCCCTCTGCCATCGGAAGAAGAAATTCACTGATCCTCTCTGCTTTTCTTCACCTAATAACATTTTCCCTTATTATTACTGCAGGGTTCCTTGGTGAGGGGCATTTACTTTATTGGTGCGGGGCTGCAATATTCTCGGTACTCCTTATATACCAGCATCTTATAGTAAGTTCGCGGGATATCAGCAGGGTAACACTGGCCTTTCAGACAACCAACGGTATTGCAAGCATTCTTTTCGCACTCTTTGTCATCTCAGACATATTTGTCAAGCTCCTCCTTTAGCAAATATTGGCACCAAAATGTGCCGATATAAATATTTTTTTTGTTACTTGCCGGCACCTAAAAACCATACTATGGCAGAAATTATTGTAAAAGAAGCAGTTACTAAAAAAGAAGTAAAAGAGTTCATTTACCTTCCTGAGAAAATCCATAAAAATGAGCCCGATTGGCTTCCTCCAATATACATGGATGACAAGCTTCTTTTCAACAAGAAGAAAAACAAATCCTTTAAATATGCTGACGCAATTCTGCTGATTGCCTATAAGGATGGCAAGCCTGCGGGAAGGATTATGGGGATCATCAATAACAGGTACAACCAGATTAACAATGAATACCACGGCAGGTTCTGTTTTATGGACTGCTATAACGACCAGGAAGTGTGCCATTCTCTCATCAAGTATGTTGAGGACTGGGTTAAGGAAAAAGGAATGCATAAAATAGTCGGGCCGCTTGGGTTCTCCGATAAGGATCCCCAGGGCTTCCAGACTGAAGGATTTGAATATCCTATGTTCATGACAGCTGCAAACAATTCGGCTTACATGAACGAACTGATCGAAANGGAAGGTTATGGCAAGAAGGTTGACCTGGTAAACTATCTGGGCAAACTTCCTGAGGTATTTCCTGAGATATATATAAAGGTTCTCTCAAGAATTGAAAAAACTGAAGGATACAAAATCATTGAATTCAACAAGAAGAAGGATCTGAAGCCTTACATCATTGATGTTCTTGAGCTAATGAACCAGACCTTCATGGAAATATATGGGTTTGTTCCACTCAACGACGGAGAAAAAACTGAATTTGCTGCAAGATATCTGCCTATTCTCGATCCAAAATTCATTAAGGTTGTTCAGGCTGATGGAAAGCTAGTGGGATTCGCAATTGGAATGCCCGATGTGAGTCCCGGCATACTTGCATGCAAAGGCAGACTGCTTCCTTTCGGTATTTTCAAGGTTCTTAAGGAATCGAAGAAATCCAAAAAGCTTCTGATGATGCTTGGCGGTGTGAAGAAAGAATATCGGGGGAAAGGGCTTGATGTACTGATGGGTGTCAAGATCCTCGAATCGGGAATAAAACATAAAATGGAATTATTAGACAGTCATCTTGTTCTTGAAGACAATGTCAGAATGAGGGCCGAATACGAAAGAGTCGGCTGCATTGTTGCAAAGAAATTCCGTATCTACCAGAAAGAGATTTAGGTATCAGAACTTAAAGACGAATGATAGCCCTAGTTGTTCCTTGAACTGGGCTCTCGCTGTTTTTTTCTGTGTTGTCGTACCAGGCAGGTAAACAGGCTTATTGTCCTTATCAAGAACTACTGTCTTGGTATCATCATCATAAATAAGGTGTGTATTTAATCTCACTTCAGTAAACCAGTTAAGTGAGGCTGTGGTGATCATTTCCCAGTCGATATCGATATTCTGCGGGTTATGAATATAGTTTGTAAAAAGCTGCAGTCTGTTGGTTATCGATACAGTCTTTATTGGCTTGTACTCGTTTGTGATCATGAAGCTCACCCCTGGTTCATTAAAAGCTCTGTGGCCTGTAGGAACGCCATATTTTGACTTGTCAATGTGCACTGTATCGAGTACAAAAGTACCCTTGTAAGAAAGCGGTGAGAAGTTAATTGAAGTTGTCTTATTCGGCTTGTAATCGAGTCCAAATCCCATGGTAATGGTTGCCGGGTTGAAGAACTTTGAAACAGGCACAGAATCGTTGGGATAATTATATCCCTTCGCAATCTGTGTCTTAAAAAGAAGAATGGCACTGAAGTCGAATTTGCCAAAAGCCTTATGATTCAGCTTAGAGTTTGTCTCAAGCAGGTCGATGTTCTTCCTTATATCCCATTTGGAATCGCCGTTTCCTGAAGCAATCAGGCCGAATTTTATCCTGGCATAATTATTAGACGATAATTTCAATGGCTTATTTTCATAATCAGCATAGCCTGTTATATCAAAAGTGGTCGCTATGTTGCTTTCACCACCCTTTACCCAGTTTGAAATTGCCGCCTGACTGAGAGCAAATGATGATTCTGTCCTGTACTTCCAGTGAAGTTGCTTTACAGTGATTTTCTTTACAGCAAGAAGCTTTGACCTGTCTATTTGCTGAACCTGAATTTTTGCCTGGGTGTAATTATTTTCACCGGCTGGTCTTCTGAAGGTGACACCATCCTCGAGGTATAAGCCGACAGTATTTCTTTCGGTAGCGCCAAGCCATATTGTTACTGAATCGTTGAGGCTGTTCCTCAGCCAGAATCGCTGCATTTTTCCTCCCCTTGAGTTTAGCCATACAGGCGTTACCCTTTTTCCGGTTCCGGTAATATATATAACCGAAGAATCCCGGGCCTGAACATAGTCCAGCAGTGACCTGACTGCAACAGAAATGGAATCGCCCTGAAAGGGGTATTCATAATAGCTGAATGGAAAATCCTTATAGGCCGAGCCAATATGGTGAAGTGTATCAATAAGCACCATTATAGTGGTATCCTTTGCTTCGGTAACCTGATTCTGAACCTTTGAAGAATCGGCTATAATATTACCCTGAGCCGGTGCTGAAGGGGAGACCTTGCAATGGATCTGCTCCCAAGTATAAAATTTATCCCATGGCACAAGCAGTGAATCGAAGGGGTATTTCATCAGGTAGGTTTTGGCAGAATCAACCGGAGGATGGGAGGCTTCAAAAACCAGCTGTCCCATGGCCTGTCTGAGGGGGTCGTGAACATTCTTCCAGTATTGCTGCTGAAGCCGCCCCTGTAAAAACTTAACTGACTCGTCGGTTGACAGCCTGATTTCAGGTTTAGCCGGAATGCCGTTGAAAAGGATTTCATTTCTTTTCAGTGAATCGAGCGTAATAACTGATTTTGGAACTGCCAGATTCTTCTCCTGGGCAACGCCCGGCAAATACAAACCGATGAATGTGAGAACCAAAATAAATTGCAAAAACCTGAATCGCATTTTTCTTCTAATGTGGTTATTAATCAGTGGTTGAATATATGACAAAATACTTTATTTTTACAGTTAAATAAGGTTAATAGGTAATGATCCTTTTATCAATAACGGTAAACTCTGTCCCGGATATATACCGGAACATAAAAAAACGGGATTCATTCGCCTGTTTGTAAACTACAGCTATGCCGGGTTCTCCGGCAAATTACATTCTTCATTGTTGTTTATAAAAATTTATAACAGATGGATTTTCCATTCATTGAACCATATAAGACCAAGATGGTCGAACCTGTGTTCAGAAGCACAGCCGAACAAAGAATAAACTGGATAGCAAAAGCAGGCTATAATCTTTTCAACCTTAAATCTGACCAGGTAACCATAGATCTTCTCACCGACTCCGGTACAGGAGCCATGAGCGACAGGCAATGGTCAGCCATGATGCTCGGCGATGAAAGCTATGCAGGGGCTTCCTCATATTTCAACCTTAAAAACGCCATTAAGGAAATTACCGGCTTCAACTGGTTCCTGCCTACTCACCAGGGAAGAGCCGCTGAAAATGTTCTTTTCTCCGTTCTCGTTAAAGAGGGTGACATTGTACCCGGAAACTCCCATTTTGATACCACCAAGGGGCATATCGAATTCAGAAAGGCAACGGCAGTGGACTGTACCGGCGATATATCAAATGATTTCAGGGCTTACCACCCCTTCAAGGGAAACGTGGATATCAACAAGCTTGAAGCCGTGATCAAAAAATACGATAAGGGGAAAATACCATGCGTCATTGTAACAATTACCAACAACACCGCCGGTGGACAACCGGTGAGCATGGAGAATCTCAGGGAGGTAAAAAAACTTGCCGGCAAAGCAGGCATACCGGTAGTACTCGACTCGGCCAGATTTGCTGAGAATGCGTGGTTCATAAAAACCAGGGAAAAGGGCTATGAATCAAAAACAATCCGTGAGATAGCCGTTGAAATGTTCTCTTATGCTGATGCAATGACAATGAGCTCTAAAAAAGATGCCATAGTCAATATGGGCGGATTTATTGGCTTCAGAACCGAGGAATTGTTCAAAAAGGCAACAACATTCAATATAATATACGAGGGTTTCATTACCTATGGGGGAATGTCGGGAAGGGATATGAATGCCCTTGCTCAGGGT
>JGI20214J51088_10000289_pt1 | contig 36167 bp, 32 predicted proteins | sample WetSurMetagenome_FD_51088 | JGI IMG/M metagenome (IMG submission 51088) | reverse complement strand
CTGCGCTTCCGCGTCCGTCTTTTTTCTTCCGGAAAAATAAATTAATTATTCCTTTCTTTTTCGCAACAAGTTTTTTTAGCTTTATCTGTTCTTCCTCAGGGGAATCGTCTACAACAAATATTTTCCCCTCCGGCAATATTTTTATAATGTTTTCAAATAATATCTTAAGATTTTCCGCCTCATTATAGGAAGGAATAATAATTGCAACCCTTTGTTTCATAGATATGCCCCACTGATTAAACAGCAGGATTCATAAACTGTCAAGGACAAAAGCCAGACGCCTTTTAATTTATCATAAGATTTAAAAGCCTTTAGCATTTCCCTTATAAAAATCACATAGGAACAGAACAATATTATTTCTCTTCCGTGCAATATCTGAGGAAATATTCTGTATTTTTTTTATGGGATATATTTATTATTAAATCTGCCAAAAAACCCGTAAACAGAATTTGAAAACCGGAAATAATCAAAAGCACACCCAGAAAAAGAAGTGGTCTTTCCCCGATAGCATGTCCCTGAAAATGAATAATAGTTAAATATAATGATATCGAAATTCCCAGAAATAAAAATACGCCGCCAACTGCTCCAAAAAAATGTAAAGGTCTTTTACTGTATTTATTTAAGAAAAGCATGGTAAACATATCGGGCAGATCTTTCAGGATTTTGGAAAACCCATATTTTGATTTGCCGTATTTTCTTTCATCGTGTTCTATGGCTGCTTCCGTCACGGTAAAGCCCTGGTCATGCGCCAATAGAGGTATAAATCTGTGCATTCCCCCATAAAGACTTAGGCTTTTCGCAGCCTCAAGGGAATAAAGTTTCAGCCCGCAATTGTAATCGTGCAGGTTTAGCCCCCAAAAAACTGAAGCAACGAAATTAAAAAGTTTGGAAGACAGTACCTTTGCCACAGAGTCTTTTCTTTCTCTTCTCCACCCGCAAACAACATCCCAAGAGCCGGCCTTTGCCTTCTTCAGAAGTATCGAGATCTCTTTTGGTTTGTCCTGCAAATCCGCGTCCAAGGTTACAATGTAATCTCCTTTTGCCTTTTTAAATCCAAATGTTAGCGCTTCGGCCTTACCTTGGTTTTTTCTAAAAGAGAAAATTCTTATATTCTTATTTTTATTGGCAAGGTTTTTTAAAATATTCAAAGTTTTATCGCTGGATCCGTCATCAACAAAAATAATTTCATAAGATGAATTTATTTTCGCAACTTCTTTGATAAGCTCTTCGTAGAAGAGACTCAAACTTTCTTCTTCGTTAAAAACCGGAATTACCGCAGATATCATGGCCTTATTTTAGCATTTTTATGGCAAAATCCCTAATTCTTAGCAAGAATATCTCATCTGGAAGAAACAATGAATTTTTCGCAAAATCTTTTTTCCGTAAGATTTTCGAAATTCAAATCCGATAATTTTAAATTAGAAATATATTGAGGTAAATTGTGTTTTCCGCACACCCTATCTCTATAGACGTTGTACCTTTTCCCACTATCTTTTAATTGGACTATATAAAGTTTTTTCGTATCGAATACTTTTACGCAAGCTATATCACTAATAACTATAGCCGACATATTTTTTGGCCCGGTATTATCGCAAGGCAGAAATGAGATATTATTAAAAACAAATTTTTCTTCCTTTAAAGCTTTATTTATAATATCTGCTGTATTTTTATTGTAAGCATTTGTATAGAAAATAAATTGTTTGTAAACAAGTTTTGGATTTGACGATAAAACAGAAATCTGAGAATTGTTATTATAAAGAGAAATATATTTTGAAAGAATGCGGTTTTGAGATTCAAATGTAGCCTCCTGCAAAGGAAATTTTAGAAAATAAAAATAACAAAAATTGGCAAATGCCGCTAGATAAAGAAATCCCACAATAATTGCGAATAGGTTTAAATATTTTTTTTGTTTAAATGTTCTTAAAAGTCCATTAAGCCCAACACCTATTAATATTATTAAAAAAGGGATGGTTAAGGCTATATGAGGACTAAAATTTCCGCTTTCGCTGGGAATATGTATTATTTCAGGCACTGCTCCGACAAATATAAATGAAAGTAAGATAATAAATAATTTTTTATTTTTCAAAAATGTCCATCCGATACCGGTAATCAGAAAAATTATATCTATAATGTAAAAAAGCCCGTGTCCTCCCATCATAAAAAAATAATCGGCATTGACAAACAGATAGTTGGGGGAAAATGCGTTAAAAAGATTTTTCGTTAGAGTTAAAGAGTAAGCTACTAATTTATTTTCAAATATTCCCATGAAAGGATTTTGGATGGTCATGCTTCTCAACCACCCGACATATTTTGTTATTTCGGGATTATCGGGCGTCAAAATGTCCGGCCTTGAAATCCCGCTGTGCTTAAATTGAAATAAAAAGAATAGTGAAAGAATAATTGAAAATAAAAAGAACAATGAATACTGCTTCAAATATTTTCTTTTATTAATAAATAAATAAGCATACGAAATACTTAAAAATATAAACGGTATAAAAATAAGCTTCGTTCCGATATATGAGTAGAAAGCAAGCAGCGCGACAGGAATTGCCAGCAAGATCTTCCAACCTTTTGTCATTAATAACAGGTAGAAAATGCAGAGAAAAAATAACGTTGCCGGACCCGCCTCGTAGGTGGTTCTGCTTAAAAAAATAAGCCATGGGTTTATCGAGGCAATTAACCCCGCAAGTATAGCCGTATTCTTGCCAAATAACCTTAGGGCTATTAAATAGATTAAAGCCACAGTCAAAATCCCCAGTAATACGTTGGGCAATACGAGATTAAATAAGGAGTAGCCCATAATCGCCAAAACCGGAATTTCAAGGAAATACGGCAATTCAGCTTGCAATGATTCGCTTTTGGGAAAATTGAATAGTAACACGTCAATAGGTGATGTTTTCCCAAAAACATCCTTGCCGGTCAGAAAGAATGATTTTGCGTCAAGAACATAATGCAGTTCATCTTGATTAATTGCATTCGGTACGTTGTTTAAATAAATAAAACGCGGCAATACAGCCAAAATTACTAATAACAGAATAATGAAGTTTCTTTTAAACACAATTAATAAAGATATTATCTAAATAATAAACCCTGATAATAATTTTGGTCAACTTCGGGTTCGCTTTTATCTATTAGTATTTTCTCAACCTTTATTCCCCCGTTAAACTTCTTTGACAAAACGGCTTGCCCCTGAGTTCTTAAGACATTCTTCTTCCAAAAATTATATGCTCCCTTATCGTTTTCCATGTGCGGATACATTATGAGATAAGTTACGCTTTTCTTTTTGCTTTCAAAAATCACCTTCGGATTAGATTTACCATGCCATGACATCAGATAATCCATTCCATGAGTATAGATTTCCGGAGTATAAACAAAATAACCAAATTCTCCTTCCCGCGCATCTTTATATATCCATTCAACTACAGCTAACTGATTTTTATAAGCGCCTGCCGTATTGTTTGCCTGATATTTTTGAAAGTATTGATTTTGAAGAGAAGCAAAAACGTTAAAAAAGGTAATTGCAAAAAACAATATAACCAAAATTTTACCTAATCTATTTTTCCAAACCGTAATTACACTTAGATAAAAAGCGAAAACAACCGGAATTAACAGACCCAATACATACCCAGGCCAAATAGGATAAGAGTAAAAAACGAAAAAAACAAAGATTAAAACTGGAAATATAAGTAAATATAAAAATTCCTTGATATTCTTAGCTTTGTTTTTAAAACTCAGAAACACAGCAAAAATAACGATAGTTGCTAATAATAAAATAAGTAAAAAATCCTCTTTAAATAAAATGCTCTTATATGTTCCGAGCAAACCGTTGAAATGTGCCGGAATTCTCTGCGCCAATTCCAGATATCCCTTTTCCTTATGCCCACTTGTAAAAGAATTCAGAACTGAAGTAGTCATTAAAAATTTGTGACGAAGATCAAACAAGATAAACGAGCTAACAGATAAGAGATAGGAAATAATACTTAAGAATATTATTTTAAAATTTTTAAGCGCAATTTTATTCCAGACAAAAATCACTAACAATGTCGGAATTAAGACTAGGGGTAAGGCGGTTTCGAATTGCAGGGAAAGCCCTGCAATAAATGCGGCGAAAATACATGAATTTTTATTGCTTCTTAGAAATTTTATCAGAAAATAAAATAAGCCTAAAAATACCAATGGCTCAGCGTTAACCCCAATGGTGTTCGGAACCGTACTCCAAGTTATGGGAGATAAGGTAACCAGCAAAGAGATTAAAAGTCCGCCCTTATTTCCATACAATTTCGAGCCGACGACGTACGCCGTTAAAACTGTTACGAGCTGCAAGCCTATATAAAAATATGTGAAAGAAAAAGGGTTTCCGCTACCCAGAATATAAACGGGTAAAAGCATATACAACCAGATAGGACCATGGAAAAAACCTCCCAAGCCGCTATGAGTACCTATCAAAGCAAGGCTGTGCGTATCTACAATATTTTTAACAAGAGTGTAGTCTCTGGCCTGGTCAAAAAGATAGAAAAAATCTCCCGCCAAAATCATTCTTGCGCCCAAGAGAAAGGACAGGAGGAGAATGAGTGATATAAATAACAGACTAATCCTTTTCATAAATTTGCTTTTCTGATTTTAACTCCACTAAAGCTTGAACAGTCGCTATGACCAAAAACACATATGCCCAAGTTGCCGTATTTATCGCTTCACGGAGAAATGAAAAGAGAAAAAGAAACGGGGAAATAAGCAAGCATGCTCCGCCCGAGAAAAGAGTAACTCTGTCTTCGAGCCTATATTTTGCAATTGTGATTATCCATAAAACGGCTATGATAAAAATCATCGGTAGGTAAACTATCTTTGCAAGAATAATGGTGATTATCACACCCGAAAAAATGAGATAAAGCGGTGTATATATTAATAAACTTTTAACATCTCTCTTTCGTAAAAAAGTTGAAATCCTAACATCAACAATTTTTATTGCGAGATAAAAGAAAAATGGCAAAAGATAAATAGTTGAAAAGGCAATAAAATCATTGTCTGCCAACGATTCAGTTGTTTTCATAAAAATAAATTTTATAAGAATTTTTGCGTTTGCTAATATTTCATTTTTGGTAAATTTGTATTTCGTAACAAAAATCGGCTTTATTCGACTCAAAGCAATTGCGTCATTTGATTTTCCGCGTACGGATTCTATTTCAAATTGATAGACTTTCCCAAAAGAGTTATCAAGAATCGGCATGCCAAATGTAAAGTACTGATTATCCTGAAATTGATCAACAAGATAAGGATGTTCGTATAGCCAATCTTCTGATCCCTTCTCTTTAATACGAAAAATTACGACATCTTTATTGATCCTTGAAAATGTCTTAAATCGAACTGAAATTATTCCGAGGTGAATATCTTTTGCAACAAATTGTCCCCCGATTTTTTCCCCCTTCAATAATTCTGTCCTTTTCCCAGAAATATAGTCGCCTGCACTTGCCGGATACGCAAGTACACTTACACCGGTTTTAGAGGCTATATATTGATACGATAAAAATACCCAAAATACCAATAAGAGAATCGGAATTATAGCCCATACAACCATTTTTTTGTTTAAAAATGTTGCTGCTTTTTTAATTATTTTGTTTTTGTTAAAAGCGCTCATTATGTCAAAATTTTTACAAAGAATTATAAGATTAAATCTGTTAAGGAAGCTTTTCCCACCCCGCTTTCACCTGTCTAAAAAATTCACTTCGGTAAAATTTTTTGAACATAGCTTTTGCTAACTCCACAAGTTTTATGTTCTTATACAACTCATGAATTATTTGAATTGATCCAACAATTAAAAATAAATACGCCCACATGGCAGCACTTTCGGCGCTTGCAATCCTATCTAAAATGATAAAAACCGAGCAAATAATCAGCGATGCGAAAGACAGGAAAAATGTAGTGTTTCCTTGCAACCTGTATACCCGGATTAATCCTAGCCATAAAGTAATAAATACTATTTCGTCAAACAGAAATATTTTGCTCTTAAAAAATATGTTTACAATAAAAATGAAAGCATAGATATAAAACAAAATGTTGCTACTGGGAGTAGCATAGATTTTATAATTCACTATCAAATACTTAACTTGAACTGGTGGTAAATATTTTTTAAAATAAAAAAGCCAAAGCGTATAGAAAAAAAGAGGAAGCGCATATGAGAAAGCTGACATAGCGAAATTTATATCGTTAAGAGAAAAAAATATTTTATTTATTAAGAAATCCGGAATCATTGCTTTGTTCGAAAGAAGTTGCTGCTTGGTAAATTGATATTGAACAATAAGTATGGGAGATATCGAACTAATTGAAACTGCATCGCCTTTTTTCCCTCTGATTGACTCTATTTCAAAATAATATGTTTTCCCTTCTGAATTTGAAATAGCGGGAAATCCAAAAGTAAAATAATCATTATCTTGAAATTGATCAACTCTATATGAGTTTTCGTAATACCAATTATTATCCTCTTGCTTTATTCTAAATATAATCTCGTCGTTATTAATTTTGCCATAAGTTTTGAATCGGACAGAAACAATTCCCAGATTATTTTCCTTTGCATGAAATTTAGCTGAAATTTTTTGTCCCGAAAGCAGTTCGCCGGTTTTTATGGAAGTAAAATTACTTTTATCATAGGCCGAATAAATAACTGAGAAGTTGTATTTAGACGCAAAAAACAATGTGAGAATAACCCAAAGAAGCAACAATGAAAGAGGAATTATTATATATGTCAAAACCCGACTAAAAGAAATCTTCATACTCAAAAATTTCCCTCAAGGTCTAATACGCTGCGCTATTTTTTTTGAATGTCTGAATAATTAATATTATAAATAACGCTATTAATGAAATCCCAGAAATAAGTATAGTATATGTATAATAAATTTGTTTTGAATATATGATTACTACATATAAATTGTTATTTCCCCTAAGTGCAACGGGAATATCTTTGTTCTGTATCAACCACCCATTTCCTAGAAAATTTCCTGCAAAATGATTATCATTTTTGATTTCAGAACCATTCATAAGATTTAAACTGTTCAAGTCAAAAAACCCATTATCATATCGACACATTTGATTATTTGTAATAGTAAATTTCTTCACCTCTCCAATGCAGGGATTTTTGTTAAAAGTATTTTTATCAACAAATATTATTTTCCACGCTTGTCCATAAGCCTGATTAAGCTGAATTATAAATGGTTTTGATTGGTCGATACCGGAAATCCTTACATCGTATCTGGTAGGATTACTTGATGAGATTTTATAAAATATCTTTGCCGCTTGAAGATTTGGTGAGATATTAATTACGTGTTCTTTTTTTAGTACAACGGGAACTTGATTTATGTCTAGCGAGTTGTCAGTTATATCTTCTATATTTTTATAAACAACAGTCTTGGGAGAATAGAGCGTGAAATCATATTGGTTTTTATTCTCAAAATAGTAGTGATTAAAGTTATTATTTTTTATTACATTCAATAATATATTGGTATCAAAAGATTTTTTCGCATCCTTTACTATTTGCAGTTCTTTATCGCCTGTTAATGGACCAGGTCCTTTTGTTTTTACAATATCATTTGCGACAATGATGTTTTTAAGATTATAAATAACTCGTAAATTTCCGACACTTGTTGTATCTTTTAATTTTTTTGAAAAATCGAAAGTGTCCCCCGATGCTAAACGAGGATCACCAAGAAGGACAGAGACGAAACGCAATCCGTAGTTAGGGCAAAACGTAGGAATCTTTTCTTGATCCATATATTCTGCCCTCCAACACACGCCCGGAATGAAATGTGTAGATTCAGCAACTCCATCATTTGTCTTAATAAAATATTCGTAGTAAGAGTTTGGGACTTTGGCAAGATCAAATTTCTGAAGTTGAAAATCAGACAGATTAAGGAGCGGAAATGTCGCGAATAATACAAATATAATTGTATAAATATACAAATATTTCATACGTTCACGCATCACAATTCCAACTAAGATAATTATCGGAACGGCCATAACATAAAATCCCCAGAACGGCTCATTTGTTAAAAAGGGAAATACTCGGATGAGTATTTTATATCCTGTATTGCCAAAAATATTTGAAAGCCCGTAAAATGTAACGCTTAATATTACAAATCCAAGATTTAGGAAATATATTGCCGAATGTTGTCTTTTAGGAAAAGTTGAGATGAGATACATAACATATGAAAAAAATAATATACCGATGACAGACCACCCCTTCCCTTCATAAATCTTCGGGGCAACGGATTGAAGAAGATCAAATGCGTTATACAAGGGATATCTAACAGAAAATCCGCTAAATATATTTCCATAATTAAATGCTGTTTGTGATTTTTCCAAAATTTGCGCAACAACAGAGAAAAGTATAGGAGAAAAAACCAGGAAATATGAAAGCGCAAAAATAATAATTCTTTTTATTTGTGGATTTTGTTTTTTTATAATGAAAAAGTAAAGAATATAGGGAACAATAACAATGAAGTCGCTTTGGAAAAATCTAATATACGATACCCAGAGATATGAAGAAAAAATATTTAACAATAAATATAATATTCTTATTCCCCTCTCTTCATAGATATATTTATAGTAGGTATAGAGAAACAAAGGAACAACAGCGTTAAAAAATACGGCACCTTGAAGCGTATACGACAACGGGTTAAAGACATATAGCAGAGACAGCGTATATTTTATGTTTTTGTTAACAAAAAATATTCCCGAAAATAGATAAAATGCAATAAAGGATAACGCATATCCGCTCAATGCAAATACGATTTGGGATCCGCTATGTCCGAGAGCAAAAAAAAGTACTGTCTGAAATACACTGACTTCTATTCTTGTGAAATTAAATAATCCCTGATCAAAGCCAAGAGCATAGCCAAGGTTTGTAAAAACATGGAATTGTTGCGATAGCATCATTGTAGCCTCCTGTCCGGTTTTTGGCCAATATCCAGCGTCCTGAAAAAACCAGAAACCGGGGCGAAGTAAATACAGATTTGATATCAAAAGTAAAAGAAAAAAAATGAAAATTTTAGAATATTTATTCATAAGCATATGCAATGCGTTCTAAAAATATTTATATATACATTATCTTATAAAACTTTTATAATTTCTAAGTATAAATGTAAGAAGCGTTACAGCCGTTATGAGACTGGTGATTAAGGTAACATAAAACCAATTCTGAGGAGGGTAAAAAATTACTAGATTTATATTTACTGTTCCATCAGCGTTAGTCGTATAGCTACCGGCGGGAAGATTTTGCCTAATTTCTTCTGAAGATAGTGTCCACTCATTTGCATATCCATTGTATTCCTTATGTGATTTTTCAAATAAAGGTTTTGTGAATAGATATCCTAACTCCTTACCGCTGAATAACATATATGAAGGTGAACACTGGGTGTTATCAATTTTTTGACAGCTGGCCTGATTAGCGTCCGCGTATATCTTCCACTCCTTGTTAAAACTCATCAAGAAATATAGCGGGGTATTAAGCGAAATATTTTTTAATCGGAGGGAATACGTAACTGGATTTACAATCTCAAAATCAAATAAGGCGTTAGATTTAATCACAGTTGCCGCTTGGTCATTTTTGTAAAGGGTGAATGTTTTATTGCTCTTCACTTTATTAAAATTACTATTTAAATCTTGAGTTGTAAGAACATGGCACGCAGGACATGTTATGTCATTACGAAGCAAATAGTACCGAATAGGAAATGAGGATAAGGTTTTATAATCCTTATTGATAACCGCTTGATTCAATTTTTGGTAGGCTTTACTATATACTCCTGTGGATAACGATAAGTGCATAAACGGATGAATGGTGATTTTTGGTAATAAATCTTGACCAGTATAGATATCATTCGGACCCAATTCATAAATTCCATATTCATATGAAGGAAGGGGCAATATATAGCTAAAGCTATTATCGTTATCTATGGCTTTTGAAACTTCCCAATAGTCATTGGGGATATGAATAATACGGTCATAAAATTTATTTTCAATATTTTGACCATACCAAGCATCTCCATTCAAAAAATAGATATTCTGCATGCCGATTATTAAGAGCATTACAGGAACAAATATAGATATTTTAAACTGACGTGAAATCAACAGCAGAAGCACTGCTACAGCAAAAACCGTAGTAAAACCAAACCTAATATCTGCCGTCCGAAATACGGAAAAGAAAGGAACGTACTTATATAAAAATACAAATATTCCACCAAATGGAGGTTGGGCGGCTTTACCTAAAAATATGGATCCCGCCAACAACAGGGTAAATGTTGCTATTATTTTATCGATATTGTCTCTTTTTAATTTTAGCAATTTTGCTTTTTGCTGAAAACTGAAGAACGCCAATATGGTATATGGGATAATGTATTTTCTCAAAAAACCGAACGCAATTAGCCCGTACAGACTCAAGGTCGCAACAATATACTGATTACTAAAATAAAATTTGTAAAAGGGGTATAAAGACCGAGGCGTCCAAACATTATAAATTCCCCACGAGAATAGCATTAATATTTGATACCATAATCCTCCGAGCTCATTTCCAAAAGTTGGTGTAAACGCGAAATTATTATTGCCGGCGGAATGAAAATATTCGTAGACTATGTTGTAGATAATAAAACTAGCCAGAGGCACATAAATTGCCATTAATTTAATAAGTCTTCCAATGTAATTTTTAAATTCGCTGCGATTTAATAGCAAATTTATAATAAAATAAAATATCAGCAGTAATACGAATGGAGCAAATAGCCAAAAGGTAAATGATGCCAAGAACATCAATAGTGCGCATATCATTGTGATGTGTATTGGAGACTTATTGAAAATACTTTTATGAAAAAAGTAGATAATTAAAGGGGCTAGGGAATACGTTAAGCTTGAACCGATATTGAACACTCCTCCATGCCACAAGCTTACTGTATACGGATTGACGCTATACCATAAAGTTATTGCTAGAATTACCAGCCAATTTATTTTTGCATCCACAAAACTTGCAATTTTGTAAAAGCCGACATATGAGAGAAGCAATGTAAGCATTAAGGTAATCCAAATTTGGACAATTTGCGCTACGAACATATTGGAACTAAATAAGTAAAATACGCAGTAATAAAATACATCCCATGATTGAGTCACCATTTGCCAACTATTATGCACGCCCAGCTGTTCATACTTACGGATAAATAACCCATTGATAAAGGTTTCAAAGGCGTTAAATCGGAAGAACTGATCACCGCTAAATACGAATTCATTAGCGCTTAATTTATGATTAAACGACCAAGTTAGATAAGTAGCTATAATAACTAGTATTACGATTGAAATAAAATTTTTATTTCTTAACATATTTCTTGGTATTAATAAAAATTAATAAAATACCTAAAAATAATGTATAGATGACCGAGACTGCAACCCCATTATAAAACAACGATTGCGGCTTGAAGTAAATCTGCAACGCTACATCCACGGTGCCATCACTATTCAAGCGATACGCGCTAGATGGTAGATCACGCTGAATGTCAAACGAAGAAAAACTCCATCCATTTGCATAATTATTAATAAATCTATGCGTGCTGGTAAAAAGAGGTTTCCTCCAAAAATTCCCAAGTTCCGAAAATGTCACAGACGGGCTGTTTCGTAAGCAACCAATGCAATCCATTTCTTTTATAGTATCCGGCAACACTACCCAATTACTGTTAAAACTTTGATTAAGCGTCATCAGACGTGAAGTTGAAACATTTTTAATTAATACTCTATATTTTGCCGGACTAACTCTTTCAAACTGAACATTTTCCCCCTCAACAATCGGCCTGGAAATAACATTGCTAAAAAGGCTTAATTTATCATTTTCAACTATTAACCGATAATTATTAACTATTTCGTTTTTAAGCTGAGCGCTAATACTAGCTATTCTGAGATTCCTAATATCTTTAATATCGTCAAAATCTTTAGTATTCTCAATGTCCCTCCTTAGTAAAATATATCTGATAGGGAACTTTTTAAAATTCTCGACGTTTTGTGATTTTATAGACTCATTTATTTGACTATAGGCTTCTAGCGATATTCCTCCATTGCTGGTTGTATATAAAAATGGCAGAGCAATAATTTTGGCCAATATATCCTGTCCAATATGAATCTTATTTTTTTCGAGGTCAAATATATCAAAACTTGAACCGGGCAGAGACAGAACATACCCATACTTCAAATCATTATTAATAATGTCTGCCACTTGTTGATATTCGGGCGGAATCGTCATTATTCTGTCTGAAGATGTTTTAGTATTCTCTCCAATTATGGCAATTCCGGAGAATAGTAATCCACCCTGAATTATGATCACCAACGTTAACAGTCCGACGAATATCTTTTTACGATAGGTTACTGCGACCATAAGCAGCAACATCGCTAAAGCAAACACTATGCCAAAGCTAAATTTATTGTCAGGTGAACGAAAAATTCGAAAAAATGAAAAATGATTGTATAAAAATAAATATATTTTTCCGAAGGGCTCTTGGGCTCCCTCGATAAATAATAAGCAGATCAAGAACACCGACATCAAAGCAATGGAGACATTATTAATTTTTCGCTTAACTATTCCTATCAAAATTAATCCGTAAATTATTAGCGGAGCTCCAACAAAAGCGAAGCTTTTAAAATATTTGTGAAATGTGTAAATATTGCGTGGCTCCCAAACAGTATAGATCCCCCAGGAAAACCACATAAATAGAGGGTAAAGAAAACCTCCCTGCAAATTCCCATATGTTTCTCCACCCGTAACGTTAACCGTTCTTGTAGCATTCAGAAACATATCATAAAATACTGTAATAATTAGCAAAGAGAATGGGGCATACAACAATACTATCCGCGTAATACTTCCAATCATTGCTAATTTAAATTTATTAATTAAAAAGAGAAGAATAATTGTATAAACGCCTAAGCATAATACAAAAACAGCAAACAAATATAGGGCAAATGACATTAAAAACAATAATAATGCGGCAATAATTGCCCAATTCATTGTGCGCTTATTAAATATTGCTTGGTGATAAACATAAAAAGTGAGCGGCGCAAGAGCATAACAAATTAACAAAGTTAGAGAAAATGCATTTCCATGCCAGTGCACCTGAGCAAAAGGACAAAAGCTATACCACAACGACACTATTAGGGGCAAGATCAGACTTCTTTTATTATGAAATAATCGATACAAATAGCTAAAACCAATAAAAGGCAGGATAGTAATTATTAATAGTTTTAGAAAGTAAGATATGGCGATCGTTATTTCCAAGGGGCAATGAATAGCATAAGCTATCCAATAAAATCCACGCTCATAGATATTAATGAGAAGTGCTGCGCTGCTGGTTGTGCCTAAATCAATGGGATTTTGAGTATAAAAAGCTATAGCGCTTTCGTATTTACTAAATGACAAATATTCATCAGAAATAAACAAAAAATGCAAAGAATTCTGCAAATGCGTAAAAACCCAAGTCAATACAAGTGACAACATTACCAAACCAATAACTATTTTTTTATACATACGATAAAAATGATCATATCATACTCAATTGACAATCGATGATCGAGGTGCGCATGGTAATCTACGGTTATTTAATCCGCTTAAGGTACCCATCAGGATTAAATGAAATATAAAATTTCTCTCGAGTTTTATCGATAATGAAATTCTTGTTTGTTTTCACGAATTCCAATAAAGCTTCCATTGGCCCAGGACCATGCTCCTTATACACAGGGTGCCCGTTAACATTGGTGTCTTCGACAATGAGATAGCTCCCTTTAGAAACTAGTTTGTGATAGATTTTTAACTCCTGAAGCACGTGTTTCATGCTATGATCAGAATCTAAGATAACCATTACCTTATCGCTTTTTTTAATCATGCTCTTCACTTGATTAATGACAGAGTGAGCGATAGAGGACCCCTTTATATAAATAATCCGCTTATGTTTGGGAAGATTAGGAGTATCGGCCACATCGATAGTAACAATCTTACCTTTACCAATAAGGTCACACATTGATGCTAAATATAAAGCTCCGCCACCAAAGGCCGTTCCTGCTTCAATAATCAAATCTGGTTTAACATCAAATAGAATTTCTTGATAGATAAATAGGTCAAAAGGACACTTCTGGATTTCAGTTCCTAAAAACTTAGCGCTACCCCATGTTTTATTAATTAGCTTTGAGTTGTAAAATAATTTATGAAAATTATCAATAACTCTTTGCTGTTGAAAGGGAAACATCTTAGATACTGCAAATTTCGATCTACAATAAATTACGTATTTTGCTCTTTTAATATAGGAAAATATTTTTTTTATCATATCTCTACTATTATTGATTTCATATCCGTCTTTTTTTTATAAAAAACTAAATTACCGATAAGCAGTAAAGCCAGTCTTTCGCTCATCGCTAAAAGCTCGATTAATCGACGCTTTATAGATCAATTCAGCCTTCCTTTTCCCATGAATACTAATTAACTTTAAGTAATAGATACTTTTTAACAATAATGTCGGGGTAAACAAATAGATTATGGGAAACAGCGCGATCCCCACCCCGCAAACACTATAATATTCTACTATTTTTCGCATTGTTTTCCAAGTTGGCCTACCGTTATATTTGAAGAGACCTAGCTTCTGTGATAGATACAGCTCTAAGGCTACCGGCAAATGTCGTATAGCCCAGTTAATAAATTTTTGTTTATCAAAGTTGTGTTTTGCAATAAATATTGCCTTAAATTGATCAACCAAATAAAATTTAAAAAATTCTCCATATTTATACCCCACATTCCTATGTATGACCTTGCTTGCAATCTCGCAAAATTTAAACTTATTTTCCAACAGCATGAGACCTAAGGTAATTTGAAAATAAATATTGTCTTTATAATCAGCATTCTTTATTTTATCTAAAGAAATTCTACGTTCAAACACATTAATTGACAAAAAAGTCATTCTCATGAGTGGCTGATATGTTTTTAGCTGTTTTTCGTTAGTATAAATTTTATCTTCACTTACTCCAGCCACCAGATCTTGACCATACGCGTTTGTCCATGAGGCGTTAAACACCGCGACTACAGGTTCATATTTTTTAAGAGCTGCAATCACGCTGTCTACCGCATTGGGCAAGATAGTATCATCATCGCAAACATACCAAATATAACGGGTCTTGGCTATCTCATATAATTTACACACATTGCCGCTATATCCCAAATTAACCTCATTGCGATGATATACCAAATTTGGCATCTGTTCTTGATACTTTTTAATCATCTTTTCTGTTTCGTCAAGAGAGTGATCGTCCGAAATAAGGAGAATAAAATTCTGATTTGGCTGACCCTTTAATTGTTGAAGAATTTTTTCCAGATTTTTCCAACGATTGTAGGTTGGAATAGCAATTGTGAGTATTGGAGTTTCAATCATATTATTTTTGCCTTGCTATAATCATGATTTGATAAGCAAAAAGTGTCGGAAAAAGAAATGTTAGTGGCTTAATAAAACGTAGTATCCCAAACTGATTGTAGGGCTTAACGCTTTCAATTTCTAAGCCGGCAGATTTGATCATTCTTTTCAAACTGGAAATTGTATAAAACCGTAGATGGGTCTTATCCAAAGTACCAAATTCCCGATACTCCCATCCTCCCAACAATAACAATATTCTATTGAGTAAAAATGCAACATTGGGCAAAGATATAATTATTTTTCCATCAGATACAAGTTTTTTTATTAAACTTCTGAGAACAACATCGGGATTAATTAAATGCTCCAAAATATCTGCGCAAATAATTACGTTATATTTTTGATCTATTTTATTAAAATCAATCTCCTCGTTATTTAGATTCATTAGATACGTTTTACGATATCCATTTTTTTCTGCTTCTTTTAAAACGTCTGCTTTGACATCAACTCCGTCAACGATACATTGCTTTTCTCTTATAAGTGCCCTCCCTAGATTACCGGTCCAACATCCTACATCCAAACATATACTTTTATCGTCAACCTCATCAAATACCACCCTGTTAAGGGAATCGCTATAGTCACCTGAATCAATTAAAGTAGAATTTTTCATGTTTTAGGTTTTTATTGCTTTTATATAAAAGACTTCAGCCCGATTCTGAAAAAAATTAAAGCTCAGTAGCCACCGCTCAAACCTTATTAGTTGTTTATAGATATTTTTGATGGGTACAGCCTTGGATAATGGAATAAACTTGTCTATCCATCCAAACATGAAGAAAAAAAGGTGGCCATATCCTATTTTTTCAATTGTAAATCCAGCATCTTTTAGGCCATGGACTACTGCCTGTATGTTTACTTTATATTTTTCGGGGATCATCCCGTCAACAACGAGATCGTCACTAAATTTTTTTTTAACAAAATTAGGACTCATTGTGAAAAGCCCTCTAAAAAAACTTAAAAAAGGATTGTTGGAAGACAAATCATTAATAACATACTTTCCGCCATTTTTAAGTTTTGCGTATACAGTTTTAAATATCTCGTCATGCTCCCTCGCATGATGTAGGATGTGCATCATGTATGCTCCATCCACTGTTCCATCTTTTATCAGAGGTATTAGATTATTTTTAATTTTAAAAAAATCATAAGCGGGGTACTTCTTTGCAATTTCATGTATTGCTTCCTCTGCGATATCAACCCCATAGACCTTATACCGCTTAGGATCTCTCCCCCTCAGGAAACGCTCCAAAGTCTCGCCTGTTCCACATCCATAATCTAAAATTACCTTCCCATTAACGAGCCAGTTAAGAGAGCTAAATTGCTCTTTATTCGCATATTTAACAAACAACGAATCTTCCGGAATACTACTGTGAATATGGGCATGCCTATGAGCATTCATATCGAAAAAACGCATCTGGTCTTTAACAATGTTTTTCATATATAGATATTCACCTTTTATAGTATATCTTATCTTCTATTGCAAGCGATTATTGGAGAAAAAACTCAGATACCTCTTTCAACTACCTCATAAATAACTACGTCAGGTTTCTCTTTTTTTATATACTCCAAGTCAAAAGTATGATTATTTGTAATTGAAATAATTTTCTCAAAATGATTTCTTAAATATTGAACGCTACTCCATGGATACTGCGGATCCATAAAGGAATCATGATAAATTATCAATTTTGATAATTTTCGACCTTTTATTGCCGGATAGTCCTCGGGTTTTTCTTTCAGCTTCATGTATACTTCCGTATCAACAAATTCATCTTGCATCAAGAGACCTTTGGCGATATCTGCATGGGTTGCTGTCTGCTTGGCAGTAACATTGAAATCATTACTTGATAATGGAGAAACATCAAAGTGTTTTGCTATATTTTTCATTATTTCTTGGTAGGCGATAAATCCGCCATATGCGTTCCAATGCGTATCTGTTTTATAGTAAACCGGGTACTGTTTCTTAGCCTCAAGTAACGGCTTCCTTAGGTCAATAGTATTGATATCATCGTACCCACGAAGGTACTGTGTCAACTGAGCGAGCCTTGTTTCAGATGCTTTCCTTGTCGTAAATGGAGCATATTCAGGATAGATAGTCTGCTTATTCGGAACCATAACTCTTATATAATATATGCCACTTTCCTTCAACACGGTAGTGTGCGTAGAGATTATGCTTGAAATATATTGCAATTCTTTGTCTGAGTAAGGTTTGCTGCCCCAAAGATCTTTATGCTCTCCTTTATAAAATAACCACCCATTCCGCCCTATCACATACCCCGATACCGGCGATACCTGAAGGAATTTCACTAATATAATATTATGCAGCTGTATTAAATTATTTCTAAAAGGAAATGTGTCGTTAAAATATTTTTCATATTCTTTTGGGAAGCTACCGAGTGTTCTTAAATTTAACTGAGGTTTTGTTGCCAAAGCTCTGTTTTCACCGGATGCAACTTCGGGAAGGAGATTATATCTCAATTGATAAAGAGGAAAAGATAAAATAACTATGAAAAATAGCAATAGCGCCATATTGCGTATCTTTCTAATCAGATGCTGTCCAGATGATGTTTTCATATTTTTTCCTTCATATTTAAAATCTGAAATATAAGAACGGACTATATGAGCCCGTCGCAAGCGCTAAAATTGCTCCCGCAAAGATTACCATTAGAAATACTAATTCCAGAATAGGAAGGGAATACCTGACTGCTGGCGCTTGAAGCGGAGAAAATTTCTTACTTACATTATTAAATACTGTTAATAACGGAATTGATAAAACTATTCCGGCGATTAATGCTAAAATTTTATCATTGGTAAGATAATAATTTACGTAAAATTCCTCATTTGGCCAATGCGAAGCAATCCCAAACATACTTTTTATATAATAAATTGCCATATTCAGATTATCGGCGCGAAATAAAACCCAACCGATAATTACAATTATAAGTACATAGACATGCTGCAACGGCGCCCACAATGAGGAAATAATTGAAGACAATTTCCAACGCTCAAGCACCAAAAACGCTCCATAGTATACTCCCCATGCAACAAAATGCCAGTTTGCTCCATGCCATAATCCGACCAGAAGAAATACAATCAATAAATTGGAATAAAGCCTCAATTTACTAACCCGGTTGCCACCGAGCGGTATATAGAGATAATCACGAAACCAGTTTGAGAGAGAAATATGCCACCGTCTCCAAAAATCCTGTATGGAATTCGCGACATAGGGAAAATTGAAATTCTCGGAAATATTAAACCCGAACATTCTTCCGAGCCCAATAGCCATGTCTGAATACCCGGAGAAATCAAAATATATCTGCAAAGTATAGCAAATAATACCAAGCCACGTTAACGCTGTTGTCATGTGATTTAAGGGAATTGCAAAAACCTGATCAGCTACAACGGCGAGCGTATCCGCGATGAGAACTTTTTTTCCCATGCCCTGAATAAACCTCTTTACCCCGCTTGCAAAAAGATCAAGTGTGACTTTTCGTTTTTCTAATTGTTTTGCGATAGTGTGATAACGGATAATAGGACCAGCGATAAGTTGTGGAAAAAATGATACATAAAGCGCTAACGTGAAAAGGTTTTTCTGAGGTTTAAATAATCCCCGATGAATATCGATTAAATAAGAAATTGCGTGGAACGTAAAAAATGAAATCCCCAGAGGAAGCTGAACGGCACTTATAGAAATTGATGCTATATGAAAAAAGGGTAAAAAATGATTAATCGTATGGATAAAGAAAACAGCATATTTATAGTAAAACAGCAATGAGAGATTTATGACTACTCCTACAAATAGCAGCAGGAGTCTCTGATTTTTTTCTTTTTTTATCCTGCCCAGCAGTAAGGCCCATAAATAGTTGAAGACAATTGAGAATATCATGATTAAGATGTAGACAGGTTCTCCCCAGGCATAAAATAAGAGACTTACAATGAGCAATACAATATTTTTCAGGAATTTCGGCGAGAGGAAATATGCGACAAGAACAAATGGAAGAAAAAGGAATAGAAAAATAGGAGAGCTAAAAACCATATTCAGTTAAATAAATCCGTCAGATGCACTTATTTATTTTATTTTTCTCAGCGTTACAATTACCTCAGTTGCTCCACCTACCCAGTAACACCATACCCTTTCAAACGCTGTTGGGGATAAGCGAATCAGAAAATTTAATATCCTGACGAATGGCTTTGCGAACCATAGACATTGATTCGAATGAATATATTTAGCATAAAGACCGCTATTCGGATACAAGCCGAAATATTTTATTTCCTTTTTGACAACCGCAAATTCTACATTTGTATAAAAATGTTGATAGTTGCCCCCCTCTAAGCAATCAAAGCTATAATATCCAAAAGGACGCACATGGGTAATGTCAGTATAGGCACCCATACTGGAAAAGTGAGGAACTCTCATATACAAAATTCCTCCGGGCTTTAAGATTCGATGGATCTCCTCGAGTTTTTTTATAGGATCATGCAAGTGTTCCAAAACATGATAAAAATGTATCTCGTCAATTGAATCATTCTTAAATGGATAAGGAACAACATTTAAATCGTGTAAAATGTCTACATAATTTTCTATTTTAACTCTATCAACTCCAATGGAATTGGGAATGCGAGCTTTTCCGCATCCTAAGTTTACGATTACTTTATTACTCATCTTTTTATTGTATTATATAGTCTGATCATTTGCGCAACTCGATTGTGATAGGTATGATCCTTAAATGCGCGTTTTCTTCCAGCTTCAATAATCGGCAGTCTCTTTTCCGGATTTTTAATATAATATTCTATTTTATCAAACCAATCATTTTTGTCTTTAGCTATAATTATTTCTTTTCCCTCTACGAAATACTTTCTTATACAAGCCACGTCATCTGTTATTTCAAATCCTNCGCAAAGAGGAATTTTAAATGTCCTCTCATTACAATCTGCTCCATATTTTTTCTGAAATTCTTCATGAATATTGATTGAAATGATTGAGGAACTATATATCTTCCTCTCATCGGTTAATGCAAGTTTTGGTTTTTGAATTGATTTTATAAACGGAATGTTAAAATACTGCCCTACCTTCTGAGTAAATCCAATTATTCGTTCTGAATTTGTCCAATCCTGGCCGTACAATTTTAGATCATAGTCCCTCTTGAGCAAAAAAACATTTTCCTTAAAGTATTTTCTTTTTTCCGGCAGGTATGTTCCGACAAATGAAATGTCCGCTTTAAATCTTTTGGAATAATCATAATAGTTAACAGTCTTATCTGCGGCAAGTAAAACGGTGTAAGGATGATATCCTGTTGTTTTTTCAAAACCTTCCATTCTGCAATCACCTTGCTCACAATTATTGAAATAAATATCACCATAATTTCCTGATTTTATTAAATCTACATAATCTTTTTTTTTGAAAATACTTGGAGATTCATTCATGCGGAGCTTTGACATTGGTGACTTCCAAAACGGAATATTCACGAATATTTTTGTACCCTGTTTTCTATACGCTTTTACATTTTCAGCAGATAAATATTTCAAGTTGTAGAAATTAAGGTTCGTAAAAAGGATATCTGGTTTAAATTCATTTAGAATTTTTTCCGGATCGTTATCTGCAGTGAGTGGATGGAATTCATGACCTAGATTTTCAAACGCATGCTTGTAACCAAAATAAATCGTTCTACCTGCATAAATAGTATTAAGAGAAGGAATTTGATAAAGGATTCTCATCTATTTTTTTGTAAATACAAACATTCCGCAACCATAATCGGACTTACTATACTTTTTATAGTCCTCATTCTCTTTGAATATCCCGTTATCATCAACCACCGAAAAAGAGACTAGCTTTAATTTTTTAAAATATTCTAAAATTATTTCAGGAGGCGTTACTCTATGCGCATTGAAACAAATTCGCTCTCTTCCGATTGGAGTTGAAAAATACAAATATCCGTCTTTTGCCAAAATTCTTTCCAATTCTTGACACGCTTTTCTGGCACCCTCAGGATCAATAGGGTCACCATACCTTCCTAATCCAATATGCTCCACTACATGTAGACACGATAAGGATTCCACTGAGTTGCTTTTGTATTCCAAATCTAAAATATTTCCGCTAATAACAGTTAAATTCTTTAACGTTGTCTTTATTGGTCTTATGTCAATAAACGTCGTTCTTACTATTTTTGATAAATATCCGCTCATTTGGTATGTTGATGCAATATCCACATGCTCACTTGGTTTATTTTTTAATACATTTTCAAATACCCACAATTGCTGATAAAAATAATGAGCATCAAATGGCGTATATTTTACTTTATCATTCAATATCGGAAATAAATCCAAGCCTATTTTTATTTTCTTTTTCGCTTTTGCGTTGTAACGAATAAGGTCTCTTATGTACCATGCGTAACCAACTATCCCCTGATAAGTATGAATGGGATCAAAAATAGGTGAAGCTAATCTGTATAAAAAATACAATATATTCTTGTTATTTGATTTATATATTTTCATAATTTATTACTAGCTTGGCTTAATACATATTTTGTTTTTGTTTTGATTCAGCCATCCACCCCACCAACTGAATGTGCTGTTGGCAATTATATTGTGCTTACACGCACCCATCAACACAATATCTTTATAAGATTCTTTCTCCTTATTATAGTCGACAAAATATACCTTATTTAGTAATTGCAATAAATTATTTTTACACCAAGAGATATCATCAGAAAAAACAAAAAATTCGGGATCAGATACCAATGATTTAATTTTTCTTATGGCTTTTACATAATAATCAAGTCCGATAAATTTGAAAGCATTTGTTTTATTGGTTACGTAATCTCCCCTTCTCACATGAACACTTACGGATGTTGATGATTGTATTTGCATAAGCACTTTTTGATTTCTTTCATCAAGCTTTTCCTTTGGCGTAAATTCTCTTCTTATAATATTTTCTATTTCTTTAAAATAGCGTTCATCCGCCCAGTAGCCCTGTATGTATGAGTTATTTTTCACAGAAAGGTAACTTGGATCATAGCCATAAGGATATCTTTGTGTCACAATATGCTTATTAAATTGAATTTTATACCTTTCATCAAGAAGACATAGAAGACGATTGACAACTCGATTTTGCACAATACCAAGCTTGCGTATATCTTCTGCGCTTGCCATAGCGGCTGAGATATTGAAAACATCCAATTCGTAAGATCTTTGAGTATTAAACAAAGCATTGGTAAAATGCAATTTAAGGTTCGTCTTGTGCTTTACCGCAATTGCCTTACCAAACGCATATTGAAACATCTGGTTACCCAAGCCTCCGGTAAGGTTAACAATAATCATTGTTATTTTTTTCTCCAAATATAATACACTATTCTGTCGAAAATTGAAGCAGGCAGCAGCTTCTGCATTAAACTAATGATATAAGCATCTCTTCCAACTAAAACCCTTGAGGGCACAGATGATGCATTAATTAATTTCTCAATAGCTATTGCGACATCCACCGGAGAGGTAAGGGGCATCAACCAATTAAGTAATGGAAATTTTTCTCTCGCCGGCTTGTGGGGCATTTTTCTTGCTGATTCCATAAATAAAGCTCCAGGCGCAACATTTACCACTTTTGTTAAGGGACCCAATTCATATCGAAGAGCCAACCCCAGAGCTTCCATGGCAAATTTAGATGCGCAATATAGTCCAAAATTTGGCAAAGATAAAAATCCGTTGAGAGATGTAATATTTATTACCAGCTTTGGCTTATTTGGATAAGATAATGCTGCTTTAAGCAAACGGAACGGCCCAATAAGATTTGCATCCAAAATCTTCTTAAAATCTTCTGTGGAAAATCCAAGCGTCGGTCCCGCTAACGTTACACCTGCATTATTGATAATAACATCAATTCGCCTTTCCTTCCTTATGATTTCGCTAACCGCGTCTTTTGTTTCCGTATCGGAAGTGACATCTAATTTTAAAAAATGTATCCCATTAATTTTTGGCAATGGAATACTGCGTGATGTTCCGTACACTGTATATCCCTTTAGAGCTAAATTCTGGGCAATCACCTTTCCTAATCCTGAATTTCCACCGGTAATTAAAACAATCTTATTTTTAGACATATTATTGCGTGTTTCTTAATAAGTTAAATAGGCTAATTCTTATTCGGGACGGAATGATAAAAAATGAGAAATATTGAAGAGCGTTAAGAAACTTATCAATTATAGTCATTCTGTAATCTTTATCCTTAGAGTAGAGATTGCGCACTCTAAACGTAGCTAATTCCATTCTCCTGGTAAGGCTGTGCGTCATAGAACTTGCAATAACTCTATATTGCAATAAAACTTCAGGTAAATTAGCAAACATAGACTCTTTACCAATTCTAAAATATAATTCGTAATCATCCGCAGGCACGTAGTCCTGATTATAACCTCCTATTTTATCGAGGATAGATTTTCTTATCATAATAAGTGGATGGGAAAAAGGACTGTACCGAAAAATATTTTTCCTGATTTCACCATCGGAAAGATGATATTTTCTTTTTCCCACAACTTTCCCGGCTTCATTTATTATTTCCATTATACCTCCTACTATTCCAATTTTCGGATGTAATTCCATAAAATTAAATTGTTTTTCTAATCTGTCCGGATAAGACCAGTCATCATGATCTATGCTTGCAATATATTTTCCTTTTGCTAAGGCGTGTCCTTTATTTAAAGTGTTGCATCCTTTCAAATTATGCTTGTTTCTTAAGGCAATTATTCTTTTATCTTTTTTGGCGTATTTTTTTACGATTTCCCAGCTATTATCAGAGGAGTGATCGTCAATAATAATAAACTCAAAATCTTTAAGAGTTTGCTGTAAGATGCTCTCAATTGCAATAGCAACATATTTTTCGGAATTATACACGGGAAGCAATACTGATACGGCAGGAAACTTTGCCCTTAGTGATTCTTTTGATACCATTTAATGGTTCTCTTCAATCCTTTCTCAAAATTTGTACTAGATTTAAATCCAAATTCTTTTTCTGCTTTACTTACGTCTAATTTCCGCCTCGGTTGACCATCCGGCTTGGTAGAATCCCAAATTATCTTTCCTTTATATCCAACTATTTGCTTTATTAACTGTACTAAATCTTTAATGGAAATTTCAAATGACGCGCCTAGGTTTACAGGGTCAGATTTGTCATATTTTTGAGTTGCAAGCGCAATTGCCCCTGCGGCATCCTCAACATATAAAAACTCTCTGGTTGCTTTTCCTGTCCCCCAAATGTTGACAATCGGTTGGTTTTGCTCTTTTGCTTCAACGAATTTCCGAATTAATGCGGGTATAACATGGGAAGAACGTGGATCAAAATTATCTCCCGGGCCATATAGATTTACAGGAAGAAGGAAAATCGCATTAAATCCGTACTGTTGACGGTAAGCCTGAGACTGAACCAGAAGCATCTTTTTCGCAAGCCCATATGGAGCGTTTGTTTCCTCCGGGTAACCATTCCAAAGATCCTCTTCTTTAAATGGAACGGGAGTAAATTTAGGGTAAGCGCAAACCGTACCCAAAGCAACAAATTTTTTTACTCCCGCTTGCCTTGCCGCTTCCATAAGCTGAGCGCCCATAATAATATTGTCATAAAAGAGCTCCCCCGGTTTTTCTCTATTAAATCCAATTCCACCTACTTTAGCCGCGAGGTGAATCACTATATCCTTTCCCTTTACTGCCTTCTCACAGTCTTCCCATATCCTAAAATCCAACTCTGAGGATTTGGGAGTAAATATATTTCTCTCTTTTGCCCCGATCTTTATAAGTTTTGGGACTAGGTATTTACCTAAAAATCCATTTGCTCCAGTAATTAAAATTTTCTTTGATTTAATATTCATTTTATGTCGCTTATTTGTTTTTAAGTATACGATTTCAGGATTCAATAATCAAGACTTACGCCTGAAGATATTAATAGGAATATATCAATAATTCCAAATTATTTGCATTATTATTTTGACGGTAATTATTATGTAGAATAGGATTTATTTCTCATCATAAAAATGTAAGATTTTGAGGCGGTAAAAGACTGCTGCGGTATCCCAAAGCATAGAAAATATTACACTCCAAAAGCTACTTGATGTAATACTGCTCACTCCACTGAAATTAAGTTTTATTGGCGATTCATAAATTTTTGTATAACCTAATTTATATGCCACTGTTAAAATTTCTACGTCAAAAGCAAATCTTTTAATAATAATCCTTGAAAATACATCTTTCGCAACTTTTCTTTTAAAAAATTTAAATCCAACCTGAGTATCTTTTACATTAAAACCAAAAAGAAGATGAGTAAGTTTTCTGTATCCCCATGAAAGGATTTTTCTGCTAAGAGGGTAATTCACTTTGGAGTCAGGGTGTAGCTTGCTCCCGACAATTATGTCCGCCTTATTCCAATCCATCAAATCTAATGCAACTGAAATTTCGGAAGGATCCAGATCCATTCCGGCATCAATAAAACCAATCACATCTCCCCTTGCCTTTATAACCCCATACTTTACCGCATATCCTTTTCCATGATTTTCCTTATAACCCGTAACCTTTATTGTTTCGCTCTCCAAAGTTTTTACTTTTTCAAAAGTTTTATCTAAAAATCCGTCAACAACAACAATTATTTCATGATTGTATGAAAAAGAAGACAATACCTTATCTAGGTTTTTTATATCATCTAAAATGGTTTTTTCTTGTTTGAAGGCAGGAATTATAAGAGATAAAAGTTTTAATCCTTTCATTTCGCTGAAGACAAGCCGGAGAACATTTTTCGCACTAAATCCCAAGAAAAAATTGCGCCGTCAGATGTCTTCATCTGAGCTTGTTCATAAGGAATTCTGCCTTCCTCTGTCGGATTATACAGTCCTGTCGGAAAATTTATTAAAATTGCAGGCTCTTTGGAGACAACCATAAATCCATGCAGCGTTTTTCTGGGAATTAAAACCATGTATGGATTCTCTCTGGCATTTATGTAAAAAAGGTTCAAGGTCCCATTCGTTTCAGAATCATCCCTATTATCCCCAACTGCAACAACTATTTCTCCTCTTACGACTGAAAATCTATCATCCTGAACGGTCGGATGATAATGCCACACCCTTTCATCGCGAGCCATACCTGAAGGAGTTTCCGAATAATATTGCTGATAGAACTCCCGTCCGGTACCGTAAACGTCTCCCCAGTCTATTTTCAAGGTCTCAACCAAAACTCCCGAAGAATCTTTATTAACCTTGTAGGGATGCATTACGACATCTTTTATTAATTTAACGCTGTTTTTATTATCTAAAGTTATTAATTCCATAGCAAAAGTATATCACAACTAAATGCTGAATATTAGATTATAATGGCGGATGTATCTAAAGCTACATTGCCCGCTCTTTTGTATTCGCCATAAGTCTTCATATAGTAAATTAGTAAAATCGCAAGAAGAATTAATGATACTAAAAGAGAGATCGTGACGACTATAAAAAGTGAACCATGATAAAGAACGATTAGCAATATCTGATTTAGAGCCGCAAAAAGAACTGGAATATACACGTTTGTTTTTTTTATAGATAAAAAATAATACACAAAGAGTGTAATCAAGGAGTAAATTGTTATAAATATTCCAAATATACCCAATAATTGAGATGCAGATCTGTATATTTCATTTTTAATGAAAAAGTTTATAGAAAAATCAGGATATAAAAAATAAAATGTGGTAATAAATACCGAAGGAATAAGCACCATGGCAATTGCCATTTTAAAAATGTTGTTGTAATTTTCATTTTTGGTATGTTTTTTTACAATCAGAGGAAACATTACGCTTCCGATAGAGCCGGTGAAATAGAAAATCACCTTCCCAACTAATGATAAACCCGCATAAACACCGGCATGTAAGGGGTCAAAATAATGTTTTACGAGTAAAATATCTGTAGAAATTAAGGATGCCATTCCCAATACTGCAAGAGAAGAAGGGATCCCATAAGAAAGTATTGTTTTAAAATTAATTTTACTTGTTTTATTTACTTTACTTATGAAGACAGATTTCAAATAAATAAACCCCAGGACAAAAGGAATTACTCCTGCAATGAATACCGCCCATATTGCCCCCCTTATACCAAAGCCTAACATAACTATTACCGCTCCAAGACCAAACTTCAATGCAGAACCAACAAGGGTCGTGAAAGAGATATATTTAAAAGCCAATTTTGCTTGCAATAAACCAGTACTCACTATTCCTATATACATAAACGCAACGCTAATTCCGATGATCAAAATTATTGACCGATCTGCAATTTTAAAAAAATCTCCAATAACGCCCGCAAAAATAAAGAAGCAAAAAAGTACAAAGATGCTTATTGCAAGAAGAGGTTTTATGATTTTTAAAAATAGCGCTTTGACAGTTCCATAGTCTCCTTTTGCGAAATGGGAGCCAGCAAAACTCACGATTGTCGGAACTATTGAACCAGCCGGAATACCCATAAGACTAATTAAAGAAAACGTGCTTGCTAGGATACCAAATCCCTCCACGGTTAGATTCCTGCTCATGAATATACTAAAGAAAAAGTTAAATAGATTAGCGACTATAGAGCCTGCAAAAATATAAATACTGCCGGATACCAATTCGTGCCTTAACAAAAGATTCCCTAAATTCCGGACACGTTTTATCATAAATAAATTATTAATTCTTCTTCGCGATAATAGCTATGTTTCCTGCGGGAATTGAGACTGCCTTTTCCCCAACTCCAAACAGATTAAAAGCAGAGCTAACGGATTTTTTTACAAAATTCGGAAGTCCGCTCATCCGCATCCAATAATTTAACGGGTAATTATTAGTAAGGTCAAATACTTTAATTACTTCAAAATGATTGTGTTCAAATATATTCCTTAAAGTATCTTTATTAAATAAATAGATGTGCTCTACGTCGAAAATTGCTGATTTTTCTCCAAACAACTTGACTGACAAACCTTCGGTATCATGAACTACTGCAATCGCATATCCGTTCTTCTTAAGCATCATATGTGCGCCCCGAATAAATTCATTGGGGTCAAACATATGATCTAATGTGTGGAAACACAGGATTAAATCAAAACTGTTTTTCGGAAAAAGGCCGAGTTTAAAAATATTAATTTTGATGTTCTTTTGCAAGTCAGAGTCTGCTTCCATAACCATTTTCGAACTAGGCTCAATTCCAAATACATTTTTAGTGAAATTTAAGTCCGAAAGGGCTTTAAGGAAGAAACCGTTTCCGCACCCAACCTCCATAACCTTAGGATTTTCCGGCAGGTTGTTTTTTATTTGTTCCACGATTTTGTAGTATGTTTTTATTAAATAAGGTATTTGATCTTTGTAATTGCACGCGCTTTCCCTGTAGAGCAAAGACATTTTTCTCGGAGAAAGTATAGGGGATGAAAAAACCAAACCGCATCTGCTGCATCTAACAATTCTATAGTGAATTTTATCCGGAGTCCTGCGGGCAGAATATGTTTTACCCGATATTTCCTCCTCCTTAAATGTTGCAGGATAAAGAACGCTGACTTGTTGCTTTTCTCCGCACAAAGCACATATAATATCAGTCATGTCTCCCATTATAACACGCGATTCTATTCTGATAACAGGCGGAGCAGGCTTTATCGGAACAAACATCATCAACAAATTATTGAGTCTGGGATATAGAGATATTAATCTTATTATCAGAAATTCTACCGACCTTAGCCGGCTGAAAAACGTTTTTACAAAAATTTATCTGCATAAAATCGATCTTCTGGATAAGACCGGTTTGCGAGCAGCAATTCACAAGATTAACCCGTCTATAATTATCCACCTGGCAACTTACAGCGCGTATAGAGATCAGGAGGCAGTATCTCAAATGGTGGAAACGAATATTACGGGCACCTTAAATTTATTATCTGCGTCCAAAGATATAAATTACAGCGTTTTCATCAACACGGGATCTTCTTCAGAATACGGAATTAATGAAAAACCGATGAATGAAAATGATATTTTGAAACCGGTAAGTTTTTATGCCGCCACAAAAGCATCAACAACACTCTTGTGCCAGGTATTTGCAAGAGAGTATCTAAAACCTATTGTTACGCTAAGACCTTTTTCTGCTTACGGTCCGTATGAAGAGGATGACCGTTTTATTCCAACCATTATTAGGGCAACTATCGAAAATACGCCAATTAGACTTACGCCCGGATGTCAAAGAAGAGATTTTATCTGCGTACAGGATGTCGTTGATATCTATATCAAAGCCATGTCCTGTGGAAAAAAATTGTCAGGACAAATATTAAACATGGGAACGGGAATTGAATATACCAACGATGAGGTTGTTCAAACCCTATTCAAAATTACAAATAAAAGAGTGAAAATTGAGAAAGGCGCGTATCCGAAGCGCTTGTGGGATATGCCGCATTGGGTTGCGGACATCTCCAAGACGAGAAGATTACTTAATTGGAAACCGAAGCTTACATTGGAAGAGGGACTGAGATATACTTATAATTGGTTTGCGAATGAATAATTTCAAAATTAAGTCATTAACTCCTGAGCAAAAATGGACAAGAAAAAGGATTTTGGAAGTAAGTCATCAAAAGAATTTGTCCCATCTCGGATCATGTCTTAGCGCAATAGATCTGATCGATGGTGTCTTTGAAATTAAAAATAAAGATGAAAAATTTGTTTTATCAAACGGTCATGCCGGTATTGCGCTATATGTCATCTTGGAGAAAAACGGATATATCAATAGCTCAGACATAAAAGGTTTAAATGTTCATCCTGACAGAAATCCCAAACTGGGTATCGATGTCTCCACGGGAAGTTTGGGGCAGGGATTGCCTATTGCGCTTGGATTAGCTTTGTCGGATAGAAATAAAAATGTTTATTGTATGATTTCGGATGGCGAATGCGCCGAGGGAAGCATCTGGGAATCATTGAGAATCGCAATTGATAAAAAGGTGACTAATTTAAAATTAATAGTAAATGCCAACGGATGGAGCGCCTATGATGCAGTGAATTTGGATTCTTTAATTAGCAACATTAAGGCCTTTGGATTTAATGTAATAGAAATATACGGACACGATATGAAGGCTGTTGTTGAGGCGCTTAGAATGTCCGACAAGAATGATCAAACCGTTATCTTTGCGAGAACATCATCGGATCAAATCCCTTGTCTTAAAGGCCTGGATGCTCATTATTGCGTAATGAATAATAATGATTATGCACAGGCTTTGGAGTTGTTAAAATGAAAAATTTAGACATAAAATATAGACATGACAGCATGCGGGGTTGGTTTGCCTATGAGCTTTACAGGCAAATGGCAATAAACGAAAACATTTGGCTGATAGTGGGAGACCTGGGCTACAAAGCATTTGACTATATCCGGAGAGATTTTCCGGAACGGTCTATAAATTGCGGAGCGAGCGAACAAGCAATGATGGGAATTGCTACAGGCATTGCTCTTAACGGTAAAATCCCATTTGTTTATAGCATTACCACCTTTCTTCTTTACAGGCCTTTTGAAACGATAAGAAATTATATTAATCATGAAAAAATTCCTGTAAAACTTATAGGCGGCGGCAGGGATAGGGATTATGTCCACGATGGATTCTCTCACTGGGCAGAAGAGGACAAGGAGATCTTAAAAATATTCAGCAACATCAAAGCGCAGTGGCCTGAAACTAAAGAAGAAATTCCCCAAATTGTAGATAAAATGCTAAAAGATAATAGTCCCTGTTATTTAAATTTAAAAAGATAATGGCAAAAAATAAAAAAATATCCGCTATCATTGCCTGCTACAAAGACGCTCAGGCAATTCCCATAATACATGAAAGACTTACTAAAACTTTTAAGAAAATCGGAGTTGATTACGAAATAATTTTCGTAAACGACGGCAGCCCTGATAATACTGAAGAAATCTTAAGAAAAATAATTTTAAAAGATCCGCATGTAATCGGAATCAATCATTCAAGAAACTTTAGCTCTCAAATGGCGTTTACCAGCGGCATGGATATTGCTAAGGGAGATGCTGTAGTTTTATTAGATGGGGATCTTCAGGATCCTCCGGAACTTATTGAGAAGTTTTACCAAAAATGGATTGAGGGTTACGATGTCGTATACGGAGTGCGGACGCGAAGAGAAGCCCCTCTTTACATGGCTATTTCCTATAAATTATTTTATCGGTTATTTCATAAGATGTCCTATATCAGAATTCCTTTGGATGCAGGAGATTTTTCTTTGATCGATAAAAAGGTTGTTGATATTTTAAAAACTTTCCCGGAAAGAGATAGATTTATCCGCGGATTAAGGGCCTGGGTTGGATTTAAGCAAACAGGAATTCCCTACGCGAGACCTGAAAGGATGTTCGGCAAAACTACCAATAATCTTATTAAGAATCTTAATTGGGCGACAAAAGGAATACTTTCTTTTTCTTATGTTCCTCTGCAGATTATGACAATTCTGTCTTTTATTGTTTTCCTCATCGCTCTTCTTGCGGTAATAGTGGAGATAGTATTGAGGCTTATGTTACCGAATGTTCCCCAGGGATTAACTATAATTTTAATTTCGGTGCTTTTTATAGGAGCAATTCAGCTCCTGGGAATCAGTGTTTTGGGCGAATATATAGGTAAAATATTTGAAGAAGTTAAGCAAAGGCCTAAATACATCGTAAAAAGCATTATGAGATCCCCTAACGGTTATAAAAGTTCTTCAAAATAATATGAGAATAGGAATAATCGGTGCAGGGTTTACAGGTCTGGCCGCAGGCCTTAAACTCCAAAAATGTGGGCATCAAGTCACAATTTTTGAGAAGGAGGCTCTTCCGGGCGGACTTGCAATCGGTTTTACTGATCCGAAATGGCAATGGACACTTGAAGAACATTATCATCACTGTTTCTCAAATGACAATAAGATTTTAGATCTGGCAAAAGAGATTAATTTCCCCATGCTTACGAAACAACCCGACACTTCAGTATATGTAAACGATAAATTTTACAAGCTTGATTCCCCGCTTGATGTTCTAAAATTCTCTGAATTAAATCTTCTTCAAAGATTGAGAATGGGATTAACAATAGCTTTTCTAAAATATAATCCATTGTGGAAATCCCTGGAAAAATACAAAATGTCTGTCACTTTACCAAAATTGATGGGAGAAAAAGCATACAGACTACTCTGGGAGCCCTTGATTAATAAAAAATTCGGACCGTTCGCCTCCGATATTTCTCTGGCATGGTTTTGGGCGCGGGTCGTCAAAAGAACACCGTCTTTGGTATATCCTCAGGGAGGATTTTTAAGATTAGCCAACTCAATCGTCTCCGAAATTAGAGAAAATGGAGGCAAAGTAATTTTGAGCAATGAAGTAAAAGAAATAATTTCTTTAAAAGAGGACCATAAGGTAAAGGTTGATAGCCAGACATTTGATAAGGTTATTGTAACGCTGCCTTCATTTCTTTTCGCGCAGGTTACCCCGCAATTGCCGTTTGAATATAAGAAAAAAATGCTTGATTTGAAAGAATTATCCGTAATTAACCTTATCCTCCGTCTCAAGAAGCCATTTTTCAAAGATAATACCTATTGGATGAACGTATGCGATATGAGCTATCCCCTTACGGGAATTGTTGAGCATACTAACTTCATGAACAAGAAATATTACAACAACGAAAGTTTGGTATATTTATTGAATTATCTACCTCAAGATCATCCCTATATAAATATGGACAAAATTGAATTATTAAAACTTTACGATCCTTTGCTTAGGACGATAAATGCAGGCTACAAATCAAATATCATAGATCTTTATCGTTTTAAGGCAATCTATGCCCAGCCGGTAATTTACACCAATTATTCCAAAATTATTCCTCCCTTTGTAACACCATTAAAAAATGTTTACCTTGCGAACATCCAGCAAGTTTATCCTTGGGATAGGGGCGCAAATTATGCTGTTGAGCTGGGAGAAAAGATCGCAGATATTATTTTTGACTGACAACGCTCCTATATGCATCCATTGTTTCATCAGCAGTTTTTTTCCAAGTAAATTTTCCCGACTGAATTAGCCCTTTTTGTGAAAGGTCTCTCTGCAAACCCTGATTATTAAACACCTCAATTATGCCCTTTGCAATACTGTCAACACTATCAGGATCAATATACCTTCCTGCTTCTCCCACCACTTCAGTCAAAGAACCCTCTCCGGATGATACCACCGGACATCCGCAACCCATCGCCTCAAGAACCGGCAATCCGAAACCCTCATAAATCGACGGCATGACAAAAAGAACTGCACTATTATATAAAGCGACCAGATCTTCTGAGGGAACAAAACCCAGAAGGAAGATTTTCTTGTTTTTCCCAGCCATCCCCTGAGCCTTAACAAGATCAATATTCCATGGATTTTCCATATCTATTTTTTTATCAACTAACGCTTTTCCTACCATTACCAATGGCAGATTAATTTTTGAAACTGCATCTATCAATCTTGGTAAATTCTTATTCCACGTTGCATCTCCAACATAGAGCAAGAACCTATCGGGGATTCCATATCTTCTTTTAACTTCTTCTGTCTCTTCCTTAGAGTTCAATACTCTAAATTCAGAACCTGCAGCCAGATAGACTACTTTTATTTTTTCTTGCTTTACTCCTACATATTTAACAATGTCTTTCTTTGAAGACTCGGAATCGGTAATTATTGCGTTTGCCTTTTTAAGTAAGATTCTTTGAATTTGCCAATTCAGACTCCCCTTCAATCCTGGTTCAAAATGATCGGGAAACACCAAGGGGGTCAGGTCATGGACGGTAACTATCGTCTTATTTTTTGGAAATAGCGGGAGGGTTAAGAAAAACGGCTCAAAGTAAGGATAGTGAGCAATGTCAACTCCTTCCCCTAGCTTTTCTCCCCTGTTAAAATAGAAATATTTATTATCCGGATAATATTTTTCAAGAGAAATTTGCAGGTTCTGAAGATAAAATCCCGTGCCTCTTACTCTGTGCTGCAAAAAATGTCCGCTTCTTAAAGGAGACATATCAATTGCAATATTCATTCTTTAATTGTAACAAAGCATCTTACCTTAAGCAAAATAAGAATATTTATATGTTGCCGGAAAATACTAAAACTAGCGGCTTTTATAGAGTGTTAGGCTAACTGCGCAATATAATTTATTTAAATAAGGAATATTTTCAAAAAACGGTTCTACTGCTTTCAAAAGCATTGCAAAATACTTATTGCAAAAATACGGCACTATACCAATGTATCTCTGGCTGACAATTTCGTAACCGGCATTTTTAAACCATTTCTCCATTGAGGGCGGCCAATAAGATTTTTCGCGATGAGCCACGTGGTATGAAGAAAATTTTTCAATAATTTTCAGAATTAAATTATATCCGTTAGGTTCAAGTACCAACATGTAATCTGAAATTCCTGAAGTACATTTTATCGCCTCTTCAGGATTATCTAAATGATGCAATACTCCCCTTAGCATACTGAGATTAAATTGTCTTTTTTTAAAAACATTTTTCATATCGTAAATATTTAATGTTCTAAACTTGATTTTGTTTTTCAATCTTAAGGGTATTTTTTTTCTTGCGGCGGCGATCGCCCTATCTGCTAAGTCAAACCCCAGGATCATTTTCGGCTTTAAAATTTTAAAACAATCAAAAACAAACGTTGCATCTCCGCAACCTATATCCAGAATCGAAATGTTTTTTTGTGAAACATTTCTAATCATATCTACAATCTCCGACGTTTGTCTTTCCCAAACTAAATTGGCAGAATAGTTATTTTTGTCGGTATAGAGATATCGTCCTGCAGTCTCAATATCCTGATTGTATACTTTTTCAATCTTCATCTTGTCCTTTGCATGAATATCGTATATTTTATATTAAATAATATTGGAAGGGTAGNGCTAATNNCATTCNGGCTACAAATAAATCGAGAGGGGATTTTCATTCAAAATTTTTCTTATGCCATTCCCATGCAGTTTTAACTATGGTTTTCAAATCCGAATACTTAGGAGTAAAGTTAAGTTCGGCTTTTATTTTTGAAGCATCAGCTATTAATGAATCTGCATCGCCGGATCTCCTCGGGAATTCATCTACTCTAAAATCTCTTCCCGAAATTTCTTTAACCATTTGGATGATCTCCTTATTGGAATAACCGTTACCGGTCCCTACGTTATAAGCGAACATTCCTTTGTCTTTAGTTAATTTATCAATAGCTAAAACGTGCGCTTCCACTAAATCCAAAACGTGAATGTAATCCCTTACGCAGGTTCCGTCTTTCGTATTATAATCTGTGCCGAATAGCTTAAAGCCTTCCCCCTTTAGGATAGCGTTTGCAATATTGGGAATTATGTGGCTTTCCGGTTCATGATTCTCCCCCAGCGTTCCATCCAGAGAAGCCCCTGAGGCATTAAAATATCTAAGAGCTACCGAATTTAATCCATGTGTTTTCTGATACCATACCATTAATTTTTCTATCATTAATTTACTTTCGCCATATGGATTTTCCGGATTTTTCGGATGGTCTTCCGGTATGGGAAGTTTTGTGGGATTTCCATAAACACCTGCTGTTGAAGAAAAGATAAAATTATTAGTCTGCGTTTTCACCATCTCTTCCATCACGTTTAATGCGGAAAGAGTATTGTTTTGAAAATAGATATACGGATTTTCCATAGACTCGCCCATGGAAATAAACCCCGCAAAGTTAATTACCCCGTCAAACTTATTTTCTGAAAATACTTTGGAGACAAATTCTCTATCCAAAA
>JGI20214J51088_10000288_pt1 | contig 36358 bp, 28 predicted proteins | sample WetSurMetagenome_FD_51088 | JGI IMG/M metagenome (IMG submission 51088) | reverse complement strand
TTCAGGATTCCTTTCAATCAGGTTTTTTGGAATACTTGTACTTCTTTCAATAGGATCATGCCTGCTCTGCGCAATGATTGTTATTCCGGCATATATGTTATGGTTTAAACCCTCATTTATTGAAGCAAACCTGGAGAGAAACAATTTTAAAAAAAATAAATATGAAACATGCACTTTTATTTCTGGCGATTCTGTTACCATCGGCAATGACCCTGGGGCAAAAACCGGATCCTTTGCATTTGATGCAGAAAAGCCGTGATCTGACCTTGATGGGATCACTTAAGTCGACAATGACACTGACTATTAATGAAAAGAACGGATCAACACGGGTACGTACAATAAACCTGTTTTCAAAGACATACGGCGAGATTGAGAAAAGACTGATAAGGTTTGTTGAGCCTGCTGAGGTGCGGGGGACCGCGTTGCTTATTGTTGACAATGATGAAGGCCCTGATGATATGTGGATTTACATGCCTGCCCTTAAGCGCACAAGGCGTATTGTAACAACAGAAAAGGGGAAGAGTTTTATGAGTTCCGAATTTTCAAATGCCGACATGAGTTCTGCCCCTCTTTCTGATTTCAGGATCAGTCATCTGCCTTCATCAGGTGAAAACGGACAATGGATCATTGAAAGCAAAACAATTGACAGCGATAGGGCAGATGATTATGGCTACATGAGAAAGGTTACTTATCTCGATAAGAATGACCTGAAAATAAAGAAGATAGAATTCTTCAATAATCAGGATGTTCTGTTACGCACTATTGAAGTTATTTCAACTAAGGAGATTGGTGATAAGGGGAATTATCTGATTACCGAGATGTACGTAAAGAACTTTCTTAACGGCCGCAGTTCAAGGATAAAGTACAATGAAGCAGATGCTGCTGTAACAATACCGGATAATACTTTTACTGTGGAAAATCTGGAAAGATAGCTGCCTGTCACTATTATGACTAAAACTCATATCCTGAATCAATGCGACTACCCGCTCCTGTTCACTCAGGATAGTCTATTCGCAAAATTGAAAAATGCTTTATATATAATTGATTTACTTTGCATTAATTTAAAAGCATTTTAGCCATAAGAAGCAATCTGAAACCTTTATATTTTTACAAATAATTTGTTCTTATTCATATACCAAAGCAGGAGAAACAGGGTAAAAAAGCTCCCTGAATTCCTGAGTAAATCGAACCAGTTTCCAGTGTATTGTTTCAACCCGTAAATGAGAATATCCGAAATATATTTAAAATCGAACAGGTGCCAGGCAACATAAGCTACAATGGCATTGGCTCCAATAATTACGAAGAACTTACACCACCGGTTAAATTTCAATATATCAATTATCAAATAAAAGAGTGCCAGCAATAAAATACTAAAACCACCTGCATATAATACAAAAGATCCCGTCCAAATATGTTTGATGATTGGATGTACTGGGTTCCATAATAATGCAAGGACAAGGCAGATTATTCCGAAAAGACCCAATGCCAGCACTTTTTTAATATCCTTAATGCCGGATCTTAAAATATAACCCGCAAAAACTCCCAGCATGGTAGTGGCACAAAAATTGAGACTGCTGAGGATCCAGGAATAATATGTACCGTCCTGGTGTATCCCAAGCAATAACTTATCTATATACAAAGCCGCATTGTTCAAAGGTTCATATATCCCTGTACCTGCAGGGGTTGGAAGTAATGCCATCACTAACCAAAAACACAAAGTAAGTGTAATGGTTAATACAATCTGGATGACTACCTTAAAATGAAGTACAAGAAGAGTAGCTATAAGATATCCGGCGGCGATTGCCTGCAGCGTGTTGCTGTAAAAATGATAAGAGCTGAAGGAGTAAGAAAGCAGGTTCCCCTGAACAGCCATTCCCAGTATCCAGAGTATTATGACCCTTTTGATGGCATGTTTCCACAGTTCTCTTTTAGTGCTTCCCTGTGCAAGCCGTTTACTGTAGGAAAATGGAATTGAAACGCCTACAATGAAAAGGAAAAGTGGCATTATTATGTCGTAGAAATGAAACCCCAGCCAATCGACATGATCAAACTGGGTGCATATAAACCTCGTAGTGGTATTATGAAAAATCGGATCCAGGCTTCTGAATATACCTTCGCCTCCTATTATCCAGAACATATCGAAGCCACGCAATGCATCAACTGAAAGAATTCTTCCGGCAGAACGCGATTGGTTTGTTATGCGGCTTTTTTCCAAAGCGGCTGAGATATTGATTGTCATAGTGCCTGTTTTGTTCTTAAAATTAATTGTTTTTTTAACCATCATGCATGCAATCACTTTTTTATTATAATCTGAAATTGCATTCCTTATCTTTGCAGCAAAGAGTGTGAAATGACAGATGATTCGAATATATATGCAGTTGCCACACCTCCTGGTAATGGAGCCATCGCCATCATCCGCCTTTCAGGAGAAAATGCCATTGTGGTGGCCGACAGGTTTTTCCGAAGCAGGAACACAGCTAAGCAACTCGTTAACCAAAAAACACAGAGTCTTCATTATGGCACCATTACTTTTAAGGGAGAATACCTCGATGAAGTATTGTTGAGTATATTCAGAGCGCCTCACTCCTACACTGGTGAAGACATGGTTGAGATTTACTGTCATGGATCATTGTATATCCAGCAAAAGATTATACAACTTCTTTCCGGAAATGGGATGCGGCTTGCAAAACCTGGAGAGTTTACCATGCGTGCTTTTATGAATGGGAAGATGGACCTCTCCCAGGCTGAGGCAGTTGCAGATTTAATAGCTTCTGAATCGGAAGCGTCACATCGTCTTGCGGCAAGCCAGATGCGCGGTGGTTTCTCTGCCGCGATTTCAAAGCTCAGAAATGAGTTATTGCAATTTACGGCGCTTGTTGAGCTTGAGCTTGATTTCAGTGAAGAGGATGTTGAGTTCGCCGACAGGCGGTCAATGATAGAAAAGATTATCAGTATCAGGGAGCTTGTTGATTCACTGGCATCTTCCTTCAGGTTGGGTAATGCGATTAAAAACGGTATTCCTGTTGTCATTGCTGGGAGACCAAATGTTGGTAAATCATCACTTTTGAATGCCTTACTTAAAGAAGAAAGAGCGATTGTCTCCAGTATTCCGGGTACAACACGCGATTATATTGAAGAGTCTGTTCATATCGGAGGACTGTTATTCAGGTTTATTGACACAGCCGGGTTGCGTGAATCAGATGACACGATAGAATCATTGGGAATAGAAAGAACACTGAAGAAAATAGATGAGGCAGAGGTAGTGATAGCATTGGCAGAGGCCTCTGACAGTGAATCATATGTTCATGAGTTTATTGAAAGCATAAGGTCTAAAGCCGGTGATTCAGATAAGACTATAATTATTGTTGCCAACAAGACAGATGTCCTTCCTGAATACAAGGAGGAGATGGTTTTAAAATCGTTTGCTAATGCATCTGATCTTCCTGTTTTACTGATATCTGCAACAAACGGAACAGGCATTGATGATCTGAAAGATATGCTTTTAAAAAGTGTAGATACAGGTAATCTATCGGCGCCTCAATATATAGTAACCAATGCACGCCATTACCAGGCATTGGAGGAGACCTCCGCATCGCTGGGGGCTGTTTTAACCGGTTTCCGCAACAACATCCCCACCGAGCTGATCACCACTGATCTGCGTCAGGCAATCTATCATCTTGGTGAGATCACCGGACAGATCACCTCAGATGAGATACTCGGAGAAATTTTCAGGAATTTCTGTATAGGAAAATAATCCCGTTTCGTGAAGAAATTCCGGAATAAATATCGTATTCCATCTGCCAGATCACCATTCTGGGATTATTCTAAGGAGGGTTCGTATTATATTACCATGTGTATGTTTCAAAGGGAAATGATTTTATCGTATGTAAGGAAAATTGTATTCGAGGCATGGAACAAATCATTTCAAATCAGGCATGAATTGTATTGCGATGTTTTTATAATTATGCCGGATCATTTACATGCGATTTTACGAATTAATGATGACGGCGACGTAGAGACGCACCTCCGTGCGTCCCTACAAATACCATCACAAACACAACAACACGGTATTGCATATCGGCCACCACATTCCATTTCATCGTTTGTGGCATGTTTTAAATCGTCGGCAACAAAACAGATCAATGAATTCAGACACACGCCAAATAAACCGGTTTGGCAACCCCGATTTCATGATCATATCATCAGGGATGATTTTGAATATCAGCGAATAAGGGATTATATAATTAATAATCCTTTAAAATGGCAGACTGACTGATAACTATCATCAGCATCAACATGCCTAAAAATTGAATTATTAATTTAAACATTGTAGCTTTAATAACGATTTCAATGTTTTCATCAGATGATTTATACCTTATATATATAGTGAATCAGCCTAAATAAATAATCCTGACCGCATATGATAAACTTAGAAGCGTTTTTTAAAATTTCATACGGCTTATATATTGTAAGCTCCGGCGACAAAGACCATGGGAATGGCTACATCTCAAACACAGTGTTCCAGGTAACATCTGAACCGGCACAATTTGCTGCCTGCTGCAACAAGAACAACTATACATGCGGACTGATTGAACAGTACGGGTGCTTTACAGTATCTGTGCTTGGCGAAAGTGCCAGCCCTGATATCTTCGGACGCTTTGGCTACCGCAGCGGGAAAGATTTTAATAAACTTGAAGGCATGAACGTTGCATACGAAACAACCGGCGCTCCTGTCATATTAAATGACTCTCTTGGCTACCTTGAGTGCAGGGTGGTGCAGAAAACAGACGTCGGCTCACATATTATATTTATAGGTGAGCTGGTAAATGCACAAATTTGCAATGTCACAGATGAACCTATGACATATGCCTATTACAGGAAAATCCGCAAAGGATTGTCTCCCAAAAATGCTCCTACATATATTGATAAGACAAAGCTGGAAGTCAGGGTGACCGAAACCAGCATTTATAAATGTACAGCGTGCGGACATATTTACGATGAGAGTAAAGAAAAAGTCAAATTCAAAGATCTGCCGGACGATTGGAAATGCCCGGTCTGCGGTGCTGATAAAGAGGATTTTATTAAAGTGTAACCAATAAATGTTTTTATTATGACTACGAAATCATTAAAAGGAACAAAGACAGAGCAAAACCTGTTAAAGTCTTTTGCCGGCGAATCACAGGCAAGGAACCGTTACGAATTCTTTGCCAGCGTTGCCAGAAAAGAGGGTTATGAACAGATAGCTTCAATTTTTCAGGAGACGGCAAACCAGGAGAAGGAACATGCAAAGAGGTTCTTTAAGTTTCTGGAAGGTGGTGTGGTTGAGATTACTGCAAGTTACCCGGCTGGCGTAATCGGAACAACCAAAGAAAACCTGAAAGCAGCTGCTGAAGGAGAAAATGAGGAGCATACATCTCTTTATCCCATGTTCTCTGAAGTTGCAAAAGAGGAAGGTTTCCCAGAAATAGCCACTGCTTTTAAACTGATATCCAAAGTAGAGGCTGAACATGAACGCCGTTACCTTAAACTTTTGCAGAATTTATCTGAAGATAAAGTATTCATAAAGGATGGTAAGGTATGGTGGAAATGCATCAATTGCGGTTATGTTTATCAGTCAGAAAAAGCATATGATAATTGCCCGGTTTGTTTGCATCCAAGAGCTTTTATGCAGATCAGGGAAGAGAACTATTAGTATTAAATAAGTCTGAAGAAGTGACCTTCTGACCTTTACAGGAGGCCACTTCTTTGTTTTAAAACCCGTTACCTTTTTTGTCTAAACGGAGAAACTTTTTACAATTAAATAAACTGTATTATACAATTATTTAAAGATGCTTGCCAAGTAAATCCTATTATTTGATATCAGAACAAAGCCGGTAATGGAGCCAATATTAATAAAACAATAGACTGAATCAGCATATCAGTTTTAACTGTCCTACGTTTAAACAACATATAAACTACTAACGATAAAGCCAGGATAAAACCATACCAGATTAAGTACTGTGAAAATACCTTATATATGTAGTTAAAAAAATAGGCAAAAAAGACTGTTGAGTAGGTGTATCCGACAAATTCATGGGCGAGATAGGCTTTCCTTTCTCTGATCAGTTCCATACTCCAACCAAAAAAAAGGTATATAGCTGATCCTGCAAACAAAATGTATTTTAAAAAATGTAATTCTTCAAAAATCAGGCATAATATGGCAGCACTTGAACAAGTGACAAAAAGGATTCTTTGAAGATAGTTTGTATTCATTGCTAATTATTTTTAAAATAAGGTTTCGATTAAACAATCTGCAGCTTTGGCTCCAAGACAAGCAGGCCATTCGACTACACAGAGAACACTTTCTATATACCCCATTGCTTTAATCTTCTTTTTAAAACATTCTTCCCATGTTTCACCCTTTATTGAACAAATTATTTCCTCCAGAGTGTAAATAGTTCCTTTTACAGCAGCACAATATACAAGCAACCTCATTTTTGAATCAGTATCAATGGCCATAGATTTTGATATCACATCCTCAATACATTTGATCCTTAAATCAAGTGACTCGAAGCTATTCTCGTAAACCGATCTGTTTATCAGATTAAAAATTTTCTTTTCCAATTCACTTAATTCACTCCCTGAGAAATCAGTATATTCAACTGGGAGCTTCGATTTTATTAAATCTGTTAAAACACAGGAAAGGTCTTGACCTTTTTCGTTATTGTTCAAAACAATGTTATAAAATTCTTTGACAGATTCCGAAGTCAGATCGCTTACGATTTCATACTGATTACAGGTTAGTCTATTTGCAGCGCTGTATGATTCAAGATCATCCTTGCTTAAATTGCTTATAGTTTCGAGCGAAGCAATTATGCTTTCATTTGTGTCAATTTGCTGTGAGGATTTATTACAACCAATGCATAAGACACAAATAACTAAAAATAAATATTTCTTTCTCATAATGTCCACACATTTTATTGATTAACCATTTCACTTATTATAACTGTTAACCCTAAGTCAGTTCTTTTTAAAATTTCATGATTTAAACCTTTTATTTAGAGGTTATCTGTATATAGATATTAGACCCATCGTAAATAGCTTTACGAAGTCGGTTAGGCACATCGTAAAATATTTTTACGAAATCAATCCATGACTTATGCTCCTTGAGCAGGTCATAATTAGTTCTATTTTTTTGGTCAGACAGTAAGATTTTTTATTCCAATACAAATTTATAGCTTAATGCAGCAGTTGTCAAGTAATTCGAAAACATCTTTGATAAAATGTTCAACTTCATAACTAAATTTGAAGAAAAATACAACACACGAACCAGAAGTATAAATCTATGCTTATTGATCATGGTTTTGACCAAAGCTTAATGCGGACTTACACCTACTGAATTTAAAAGAGAATTATTTTTTCAATACTTTCCGATTAAAATATCCCGGATTAACTTAAAGCCTTTATTTATTGCGTCCCTACGGAACTTCCTTTTTCATGGAGGTTACTTCTCTTACTACCAATATTTAATCCCTGACGGGATTGTCCCATCAGGACAATTTATTTAGCATAAAGACATTTGCTGTTTTCATACAAGTCCTTTAGAGAAAACATATACTTATTCCGGACAATAGTGATTTTTTTATTTTTCTTTTTCCTTAGTTTCTGAAATTATGGATGAGTATATGTCTAAATATTTAATAATAAAATCAATTGCATTATCCAGTCCCATTTTTCCTGTGTCAATTGCCAGGTCATACTGTCTGACATCAGTCCATTCTTTACCTGTAAATGTTTTAAAATATTGGGCTCTCTCTTTGTCACTACGGGTAATCATCTTTGCAGCTTCATCCTCAGTGACGTTGTAAATATTTTTTATGCGTTCAATCCTGAATGCCCGTTCGCTATGCAGATAGAGACTCAGGCGATTGGGGTGGTCTCTGAGTACATGGCAACCACACCGACCAATGATTACTGCTGAATTTTCCATGGCTATGCGCTTTATTATATCAGATTCAGTAATAAAAAGCTCATGGTCAGTGGGAATAATTATCTGTGGTGGCAAATATACCTCCGGAGAACCAGCAGCATAAGATCTCATGTATTTTTGCCAGAATGAACCGATTCGTTCTTCATGCGATTGCAAATCTTCAACAAGCACAGACAGCTTTTTGGCAGCCTGGTCAATTATTTCACGATCGGCATAAAAAATACCAAGCTTTTGTGCGAGCTGCTGCCCGACATAGGCCCCACCGCTGCCTAACTGGCGGTTGATTGTGATTACAAATGGCGAGTTGAGCTTCATTTTGTTTTCCTCCTTTCAGATAAAACAAGGAAATATACAGGCTCTTTTTGTTTTCTCCCATGAGAAATGTTAATGTATTATGTCATTCCCGTGGAGTAAGAGTTATTTTACAAAGTTATGACTAAACATGTGAAAAGACACTCAAAAAAACATATGTTCTGATAAATTGCCTGTTAATAGAAGGCAAACCCGGTAATGCCAATTGCATGAACCTGCTGATTGATTTCAGGGTTATGCAACCAGCCCGGATGTGGGGATATTTTGTTTAATGAACAATTAACCAAATGCATTGTTTTTTTATAATTGTAATTAATGAAATGATAATTATAAGAATCCCGATATTGCTTCTTTAAACCGAAAAATTAACCCAATGAAATCTTCATCACTTAAATTCATTGCAATAATTCCGCTTCTGTTCTTTACCAATGTGTTAATGTCGCAGTCTACCGGCGATTATAATTTCGAACGGATTGAAGACAACTCTTTTTTGCTTGAGGAAGCTTATAATCAGGACCCAGGTGTGATTCAGCATATTTCCACTTTCCAGTATATGAAAGACAAAACATGGGGCTATAGCTTCACAGATGAGTGGCCTGTAACAGGACAGACGCATCAGTTATCAGCTACTGTTCTTGTATTTAGCAATGGTAATACAGGCATTGGTGATATTGCTCTCAATTATAGGTACCAGGCGATACTGAAAGAGAGACTGGCATTTTCTCCCAGGTTTTCTCTCATTTTACCAACCGGAAATTACAGGAAAGGTTTAGGTAATGGTGTTTTAGGTTACCAGGTGAATATGCCAATGAGTTTCATTTGTTCACACAAGCTTGTCACACATTATAATTTAGGTGCAACTTTTACACCTTCTGCGCGAGACCCTCTGGGCAACAGGTCTGAAATAACTGACATTAATTATGGCGCAAGCGCAATAGTTCTTTTTTCAGAGACCTTTAATTTCATGTTTGAGGTTGCGGCAAACTCATCTTTTACAAAACCTGAAGGCGCAGACATGGTTAAAGGAAATTCATTATTCATAAATCCCGGATTCAGATGGGCGATTAACTTCAAGTCCGGATTGCAGATTGTTCCCGGTGTTGCCCTTCCAATAGGGTTAGGTTCATCAGCCGGGCAATATGGAGTGTTTGCCTACCTCTCTTTTGAACATCCTTTAAAGCTACTTAAATAATACAGCCAAATTATTTTGTAATATTTTTAACTTGCACTGCGCCGTTTAATTTTGAAAAGCCAATTCTTCAATTTTACCTTGTTTTAATGCTTTATTGAAGGAAAAATCCGTTTATTGAGAATGTTGTTTGTATTTTTGCAGTGATACTGTATGTTTGAGGCGTTCGCAGAATCGGTTTATAAAAATGCTGCTCATATGCATATAAAAAAGGTAGCTCTGTTAATTTTGTTCATTTATATTGCTGTTTTACAGTCTTTTGCCCAGAAGACGGGATTCCCGTTTATTCGCAATTTTCCACCCCAGGAGTACAAAACGAGTCCCCAGAACTGGTCTGTGGTTCAGGACCAGCACGGATTGCTTTATTTCGGTAATAACGATGGGATACTTGAATTTGATGGCAACTCCTGGAACCTGATCAAAGTACCGGGAGTAAGTACCATTGCTGTTGATAGCATTGGATATATTTATGTGGGCCTTGATAATGATTTCGGTTATATAAAGCCTGATGACAAGGGTGTTTTTCAGTATTTTTCATTAAAATCACTGATACCCAAAGAACACCAGGAAATAAATCTGTGTCACCGGGTGCATGTAGTTGGCAAAAGGGTAATATTCCAAACCTCTGACCATATTTACATATATGATCATAAAACAATCAAATGCATCTCTTCAAAAGAGAGGCTGTCATGGTCTTTTGTTGTGAACAACAGGTTTTATCTCCCGAAACGTGGCCTGGGAATGTTTACCCTTCAAAACGACAGCCTCAGGCTTATCAGGGGAGGTGAACTGCTTAAAGATGATCCTGTTGCCAGCATGATGGCCTATCAGAAAAACGAGATATTAATTACTTCTCTCAAAAGAGGCATCCTTGTTTTTTCACAGGGGAATCAGCCTGAAATTAATAAACCTGCTGGTTTTGAGAATGTAGATAAATTCATTCAGGAGAACATTGCTTACAGCAGTTGCCAGGTTTCTTCAGGTATCTATGCAATTGGTACAATTACAGGAGGGGTAATTGTTTTCACATCTAAAGGTGAGATACTAAATATATACAATAAAGCTAACGGGCTGCAGGATAATTCAGTCTATTGGATTTATTCTGATTTAAATCAGCAATTATGGGCGGCTTTGGATAATGGAATAAGCAACATTCAGAGCAGCATACCATTCACACAATATAATGACAAATGCGGCTTGAATGGAGGAACGATGTGCATGAAGTTCTTTGATGGCCGTTTTTACGTTGGAACAAATCAGGATTTATATGTTCAGAATCAGGATGGTTATTTTGAACCAATTGAAGGCACTGAAAGTCAGAATTTTAGTTTATTTGAGGCACGCGGAAAGCTTCTGCTGGCGAACCTCTCTGCAATATCTGAAATTAAAGATAAAAAGGCATTGCCGCTTTCAAATACATCGGAAATTGGTGCACTTTCGTTCTCTTTCATAAATGACCGTCAGGATATTCTTCTTGTCGGAGCATTAAATGGTCTTTACCTTCTAAAATATACCGGCAGTAACTGGACTCTTTCCAATTATATTAAAGGTTTTAGCAAACCGGCATACAAAATTGATGAGGATACTGATGGCAACATCTGGATATCTACTTTTCTCGATCTATATAAATTAAAGCTAAACGCTTTGCACGACAGTGTTGTATCGGTCCAGTTATGTACAGCAGGTAATGGTCTTCCAACAAATTATGCAATGTCTTTCAGGCTTAACTCAAAAAAAATAGTTTTCTGCACTGAAAAGGGGGTCTACGATTACAAAAACGATGAAAACAGGTTTATGCCTGATCCTGATTTCTGTATGCTGACAGGCAAAGTAACCCAGTTTATACAGATAGAAAATGGGGATATTTACTATGAGCAGGTTCTTCCTGACAGAAGCTATGAAAAAGGTGTGTTGCGGTTTTTCAACGGGAAATATGATCAGAACAAAACACCCTTCGACAAGTTTCGTGATATAAGCACAGGAGATTGTCCCTACAATATTTGTCCTGCGCCGGATGGAACAGTTTTTTTGGGTACTGGCTATGGTTTGCTTCAATATAACCCTCGGGCCAGGCACGACTATAATATTCCATATAACACGCTTATCAGGAAGGTCTATGCAAATGACTCGCTTATGTTTGGAGGTGAGAACCTGAATTATCCGTTTGCTTTAAAGATTGATGGAAAGGCCATCCCCTATTCACGTAACAATCTTGTATTTCATTTTTCCTCAACTTCCTATGAGGATCCGGAAAACAATCTTTTTAGTTACCGGCTCATAGGTTCTGAAAAGAGTTGGTCAGGTTGGTCAACCGATAGCAAAAAAGAATATACGAATCTTCCTGAAGGGAGGTATATTTTTCAGGTTAAGTCAAAGAACCAGTACCAGGTTACAGGTAGCATTGCATCCTATTCCTTCACTATTTTACCGCCCTGGTATAGAACAAGCTATGCTATTATCATGTACCTGATCCTGTTTGCTATTTTCCTCTGGTTCATACTGAAACTCTATGTCAGAAGGCTGGAGAGGCAAAAGGCAAACCTCGAAAATATTATCACAGAAAGAACCACACAGGTAACCGAACAGAAGAAGGAGATTGAGGAAAACAACGAAGTGCTGACAAAAATTAACAATCAGCTGAATGAATCCAATAAAGAGCTTAATCTTGCAAATGACAAACTAAGGATAACTCTTGATGTTGTGAAAGCACAAAAGGGTCAGATTGAAGCAGCCAACAGACAAATCACTTCGCAGAACATGGAGCTTCACAGGTATAGAGATCACCTGGAGCAGCTGGTTGAAGAAAGAACCAGAGAGTTACTTTTTGCCAAGAACAAAGCTGAGGAGTCTGACAGGTTAAAGACTGCATTTCTTCAGAACATGTCACATGAGATCCGCACGCCCATGAATGGTATCCTGGGGTTCCTTGAGTTGTTGAAGGAGCCGGATCTGGATGAGGATAACAAGAATAATTATATAGACATAATAAATACCAGTGGACAACGGTTGCTTACAACAATCAATGATATAATCGAAATATCACGTATTGAATCAAACCAGCTTGCAGTGAATTTCTCAGTTTTTGATTCGGTTAAAATGATGGAATATCATTATGACTTCTTCAAGCCGCAGGCAGAGGAAAAGGGCCTTTCACTTGATCTTTCAGCTGGCCTTACTGGTAAAGAGGCCATTATAGAGTCTGATAAGCAGATTCTTGACAATATTCTTATCAACCTCATTAATAATGCAATTAAATTCACACCCAAAGGAACAGTTGAATTTGGCAATTATCTTGAAAACGATAGAATCATATTTTTTGTAAGGGATACAGGAGTTGGAATTCCATTTGACCGTCATGATGCAATTTTTGAAAGGTTTGTACAGGCTGATATGAAAAATACCCGGACACATGAAGGCTCCGGATTAGGCCTTGCAATTGTAAAAGGTTATCTTGAGTTACTTGAAGGTAAAATATGGGTTGACTCTGAACCGGGGAAAGGCAGTGCATTCTATTTCTCTATACCTTACAAACCGGCAAAGAAAAAATCATTAAACAATTCAGATAAGAAAGAGCAGGAACCGGTCCCTAATAAAAGAATGACAATACTTATTGTTGAGGATGATGAGAATAGTTTTCTTTATTTAAAAGGGATACTCAACAAGGTTAATGCTGATATATGGAGAGTCTCAAATGGGAATGATGCTGTAAGAACCGTAAGGGAAAATCCTGGCATCACCCTGGTGTTGATGGACATAAAGATGCCTGAACTAAATGGTTTTGATGCAACGCGTCAGATAAGGGAATTTAACACAACAGTTCCAATCATTGCTCAATCAGCCTATGCATTTTCTGAAGAGAAAGAAAAAGCATTTGAGGTTGGGTTCAATGATTATCTGACGAAGCCCATTAACAGCTCGGAGCTTATCCGCCTGGTGCAGAAATACTCGCATCAGTGACACATAAATCACAGTGTAAACACAGTTTTAAACCTTATACTAATATGAGAAAACTACAATTTTTAATTACAATCTGCATTTTTATGTCAGTTGTAGTCGGTGCGCAGAATGTTCCAAAGCTTAAAGCCGACAATATTGATGTTGTTATAAAGGCAATGTCACTTCAGGAGAAGGCAGCACTGCTGGTGGGACTTACAAGGGATGACGCTTATTTTGGTCTTCCCTCCTCATCAGAATCAAATAATAAAACTCTTGTTGATGGAGCTGCCGGAGAAACTATGAATATTGACCGTTTTGGCATACCGGTAACTGTTGTTGCTGATGGACCGGCAGGACTTCGTATAAATCCCACCCGGCCAGGGGAAAGTAAAACATATTATTGTACAGGATTCCCTGTTGCCACATTACTGGCATCAACATGGAACACCAGCCTCGTAAGCGAAGTAGGCACGGCAATGGGTAATGAAGTGCATGAATATGGCGTTGATGTTCTTCTTGCGCCTGCGATGAATATTCACCGTAACCCGTTATGCGGACGTAATTTTGAATATTATTCCGAGGATCCGGTCCTGGCCGGAAATATTTGTGCGGCTATGGTTAATGGCGTTCAGAGCTATGGTGTTGGTACATCGGTAAAGCACTTTGCCGGAAATAACCAGGAGACTAACCGTACCGGCGATGATGTACGTATCAGCCAGCGTGCTCTCAGGGAAATATATCTTAAAGGTTTTGAAATAGTTGTAAAGAAAGCCCAGCCATGGACAATTATGTCGTCATATAACCTGATAAACGGAACATATACCCAGGAAAGCCGCGGTCTTCTTAGTGCAATCCTGCGTGATGAATGGGGATTTAAAGGACTTGTGATGACAGACTGGACAGGTAAACGAAACACTGCTGCGCAGGTACATGCAGGAAATGACCTCATGATGCCAGGCAAAAAAGAACAGGTTGAGGATATTTTAGCACAGGTAAAGGAGGGAAAACTCTCAGAGGCAGATATTGACATATGCGTAAAAAGGGTTCTCGAATATATTGTAAAGACCCCCAGATTCAAAGGATACAAATTCTCCAACGCACCCGATCTTAAGGCACATGCTGAAATTACACGCAATTCAGCTGCTGAAGGGATGGTATTGCTCAAAAATGAAAATGAAGCCCTTCCGCTTAAAACAGGACAAAAGAATATTGCCCTGTTTGGAGTCACATCATACGATTTTATTGCCGGAGGTAATGGGTCTGGCTATGTAAATAAGGCTTATGTCATTGACCTGCTTCAGGGTCTGACAAATGCCGGTTTTGGTGTAAATGAACAGCTTAAAAACCTGTATAAAAATTATATGGATTATCAGAAGAGCCTGAACTCTTTTGACAAGAAAGATTTTTGGGCATTTCTTAATAAAAGCATGGTGCCGGAAATGGTTGTGGATAAAAAGGTTATTGAAGCTATGGCTCAGTCAGCTGATATGGCAGTAGTAACTATTGGCAGAAATTCTGGTGAAGGTTCCGACCGCAAAATTGACAATGACTTTAACCTCTCTGACAATGAACGTTCAATGATTTCAAACATTTGTAACTCATTCCATGCGGTTGGAAAGAAGGTTGTCGTAATCCTCAACATTGGTGGTGTCATAGAAACAGCTTCATGGAAAATGATGCCCGACGCTATACTTCTGGCATGGCAGGCAGGTCAGGAAGGTGGAAATACCGTCGCTGACGTGCTTAAAGGAACAGTTAATCCATCAGGGAAACTCCCTATGACATTCCCGCTTAACTATATGGATCACCCATCATCATTAAACTTTCCATCTGATTTAACGACAGACATGGAAAACACAACCTCAGAGAATAATGAAAATCTTAAGAAGGATGTTGATTATACAAATTATAGTGAGGATATATGGGTAGGCTACCGCTATTTCAATACTGCAGGTAAATCTGTCTCATACCCTTTCGGCTATGGTCTTTCCTATACAACCTTTGCCTACAGCGGAGCAAAGATAACCCCTGCTGCCGATGGCTTCACTGCAACAGTAACTGTTAAGAACACAGGCAAAGCAGCTGGTAAGGAGATTGTTGAACTATATATCTCGGCTCCGAAAGGCAAACTTGAAAAACCGGCAAATGAACTTAAGGCATTTGCCAAGACAAAGAGCCTTGCTCCAGGCGAGTCACAAACATTGACAATGAACTTCAGCACATACGATATTGCCTCGTTTGATGAGACAACTTCAGCATGGGTAACAGATGCAGGACAATATTCAGCAAGGTTTGGCGCAAGCGTTGAAGACATTAAGGCATCAGTTCCTTTCAGCATAAAGAAAGAAGAAGTGGTCAAAGCAAACAATGTCTTGGCCCCTGCTCCGGGATTAACATTTTTAAAGTTAAAATGATAAGAGTTTAAGGGATTTACAAAAGGCTTCAGTTTATTGCTGAAGCCTTTTTTGTATATGGAACATCTTTTCAGAAATTATTAAAGAGTATATGCAATTTGATTGTCAATTGCCTATTTTTGAATGGATATGCATAATGAAATTTAAAGTTTTATGAAAGACTGTCTATCAGCAAAAATCAGCCTGGCACTTATATCAATTTTTATTGTTTCTGTTTTTATCAGCTGCAAAAAAAACAGTGCTGATGCTAAAAAAACATCTGAAACAACCATAGAGATTACAGGTAAATACATTATCCCTGATTCGCCGGAATGGGCTCATCATGCTGTTTTCTACCAGATATACCCGCAGACGTTTTACGATTCTGACGGTGATGGTATTGGTGATTTGAAGGGTATCATCCAAAAGCTTGATTATATTAAGAGCCTTGGCGTTGATGCAATATGGATAAACCCGTTTTTTGAATCACCCTTTTGCGATGCAGGCTATGATATATCAGATTATTATAAAGTAGCACCACGCTATGGCACTAATGCTGATGCAAAAGAACTGTTTAAAGAGGCACATAGCAAAGGGCTTCGAGTCTTGTTTGATTTTGTGGCCAGCTATACCTCAATGGAGCATCCGTGGTTTAAAGCCTCGGCGCAGCAGGCAAAGAACAAGTTTTCAAACTGGTATATCTGGACAAACAATATCTGGTTGAACCCTCCAAAGGAGTATCAGGACGCATTTATCAAAGGCCTGGGAACAAGGAATGGTCAGTACATGCGTAACTTTTATTATTGTGAGCCGGCTCTTAATTATGGTTTTGCTCTACCTGACTCAACACAGAAGTGGCAGCTGGCTCCAAATGACCCCGATGTACTTGCAATGCGTGAAGAAATGAAGAATGTGGTGCGTTACTGGATGAGTATGGGTGCTGATGGTTTCAGGGCCGACATGGCCGGAGCCCTCGTAAAGACATCCAATATTGCAGGAAACGAACAGTTTTTCAATACTCATGAGGATGCAACAAAGAAATTCTGGCAGGAGATTCGTGGCATGCTTAAAAAAGATTACCCGCAGGCATTCATGGTCTCAGAATGGTCTTATCCTGTTTCTGCCCTCGATGGCTGTTTCGATGCCGACTTCTTCCACTGGTTTGAAGGGTACAATGATCTCTTTCAGAAAGAGAGCTGGCGCATTCTCAATGGCTATTCAGAGGGTCACAGCTATTTTGATGTTGAAGGTAAAGGCGATATAAAACATTTCCTTGATAAATTCATGGAGCAATACATGCCAACAAAAGGCAAAGGTTACATCAGCATCCCTCTGGGGAATCATGATAATGCCCGCCTGGGAAACAAACGCAGCGACATCGATCTTGAAATCATTTATGCATTTGGACTGACCATGCCGGGTGTGCCTTTCATTTATTACGGAAATGAGATTGGAATGCGCCAGATGCCAGAGAGCTGGCCTCAGGTTGAGGGAGCTTACAGGCCAAGGAACGGTGCCCGGACACCTATGCAATGGAGTAGTGGTAAGAACCTGGGATTCTCCGATGCTTCATCTGAAAAACTTTATTTGCCTGTTGACACTGCAAAAGATGCACCAACCGTTGCTGCTGAAGAAAACAATCCGAACTCACTCCTGAACAAAACGCGCAAGCTTATTGCGATAAAACATAGTGAACCTGCTCTGGCAGCTTATGCTGAATTTATTCCTCTTTATGCAAAAGCAAACACCTATCCGTTTATTTATGCCAGAGCAAAAGACAAAAACGTTGTTCTGGTAGTGCTTAACCCGTCCGGAAAAGAAGTGTCAGCAGAGTTTGACATGAATCTCGAATACTCAAAAACAGTGCTTCTCGCTGGGAAGGAAATTAAAATAAGTAAAACAGGGAAAAAAATATCACTATCTGTTCCAGGTCAAACCTATTCGATTCTCAGGCTTGAGTAAATAAAGAAAGACCTTTTATTCCGGGCTTCCACCGGAACGAAGTATACTATATATATATGTATAAAGATGACTTCCGGGATTATATATTCATCTACCTGTTTTCAATTAAGGATCATATGACTCTACCCCCGTTTCTTCCACCGCCTGGTCCAAGTTCTATGGTGGCATATGCTGCATCCATTAAAAGAGGCTCATGAGTAACACACACTATTGTATTCCCTTTTTCAATCAGTTTCCAGAAAAGAGCCAGCAGCTTATCAATATCTTTTGGATGAAGACCACCGGTAGGTTCGTCAAGCATGATTATATTATTACTGCCCTTAATTGATGAGAGGCCTGAAACAAGTTTTAAACGCTGCAGTTCACCGGTTGACAGTGTCTGCAGGGAGCGTCCGCAAGAAAGGTGACCAAGTCCGGTTTTTAACATAAGCTCCACAACCTGGGTTGTATGTTTATATTCTTTGTCGCTAAAGCCCTGGTCAAAAAATTCCTGAAGTTGGCCAAAAGGGATCTGCAGAACATCATAGACTGACTTGCCATCAATAGTGACTTCCAGAATTTCATCCCTGAAGCCTGTCCCATCGCATCGCTCACATTGGTAAGTGACATCATTGAAAAAATCCATGCTTACTTTGCTCTCACCTGAGCCCTCACACTCCTGACATCGTCCTTCTTTAGAACCATTTATGAAGTGAGAAGTCTTAAACCCATGGGATTTACTTTTATCAGAGGTGGCAAAATGTCTGGCTATTACATCAGATATTCCAAGTTTACTTCCGACGGTTGCATTATATCCTTTACCAGGGACAGGTTGCTCAATATAAATCAGACTGTCAAAATTCTGAAAGCCTGTTATCTCTTTACATAATACCGGCTTTCCGGCGATCCAGCTTTCGTTTATGACTTTATCAAGAAGGCTTGTCTTCCCGCTTCCGCTTACACCGGTAATAACAGTCATTACACCTGAGCTTATGCTGAGGTCAATATTCTGAAGGTTATTTGCATATGCACCCTTTATTGTTAATCCTATTCGTGGTGAGCCGGTTTTCAGGTTCTTTGTGGAGCGATTATTTTCAGCGAGCGGATAATCTTTTGTTTCTCCGGAATATACAACAGATCCGCCTTCTCTTCCTGAGCCGGATCCCAGTTCAATAATGAATTGTGATTTTTTAAGTAGCATTGGTGAATTCTCAACCATGACAACAGTATTTCCGTTTTGGTTGAGATTTAATATAAGATCACCTATCTGCCTTGTGTCTTTCGGATGAAGCCCGAATGATGGCTCATCAAGCAGGTATGCAACCCCGCTCATCGGAGCTCTTGCAAGTCCGGCAAGCTGCAACCTCTGATATTCGCCTCCTGACAAAGTACCTACAATTCTGTCAGTACCAATGTATCCCAATCCTGCTTTTATCAATGCCTCAAGATAACCTGAAATATTTTCTTTAAATATCACGGCAGCATCCTGTTCAATGCCTGGTAGAAATTCTCCAGTGAAGTTATCCGAGAAGAAATAGATTGCCTCTTCAGAAGTCATTGCTGTCAGTTCGCCAATATTCAACCCTCCGGTTTTGAAGGAAAGCATTTCTGGTCTGAGCCTGTAACCATTGCAGTAATCACATTTGACAATTTCCATAAGGTTCAACATTGCCTCGCCCCTTGCATCAGCATGTTTACGGCTGTATTCTTCCTCAACGAGATGAAGGAATCCCGGCCATGTAGATTTAAGCTTATGAAGGCCTTCATTGTTTCCCCTCTTAAAATGCCAGTCCACACTAAAGATTTCATCACCGCAACCTCTTAATGCAATTTCTCTCGCCTGCGAGCTGAGACTTTTAAATGGGACTGAAAAGTCCAGACCATATTCCCTGCCAGCTGAAATTAAAGTTGCCACATATTGTCCATGAGGATCGCCATAAAACCTGCCTTGTTTTGTTCCGTCGAGCGCCCCATTGATAAGAGGCCTGTCAGGATGTGTAATAAACTTATATTCAGAGCAAACCGTAATGGCGCCGAGTCCCCTGCAAACAGGACATGCCCCCTCTTCGCTGTTAAATGAAAACCCTGTGGAGAGCGGTCTGGGGATATTGGAATCGGATTTTGAGAGCCTGCTGTACATCAGTCTGTATATATCATACAATCCGGTGTATGTGGCAACTGTTGATCTTGGATTTTTGACGGCGTTCTTTTTTCTGAGAGCAACGGAGGGTATCAATCCGGCAGATCGGTCAAGAAGAGCTATGCCTGGTTTACCTGAATTCTGGCGTATCTGTGATGACATGCTTTCCATAAATCTTTTCTGGCTTTCGGAGTGAAGGGTTCCGTAAACCAGGGAAGATTTTCCGCTTCCGGAAACGCCGGTGACGGCTGTTATCCTGTCAACCGGAAACGAAACATCTATATTTTTTACATTATTTGTTGACACTCCAAAAAGCGATATTGGAGCTTCAATTGTTTCTATGGTGCATTTCGTATTTATTGTTCGTCTTTTTGAACCATCGCGTGAAAGAAATGATCTGAGCTCTTCAATGGTCTTTGAGTCGCCTTTGCCGGTCAGGTCTGTCACCATTCCCTGTGCAACAATCTCTCCGCCTTCGTCAGCGCTGCCAGGTCCAAGGTCAACAATCCAGTCAGAATGAAGAATAAAAGCAGGATCATGTTCAATGCATAACAGGGTATTTCCTTTTGATACCAGTTTCCGGAGGGCTTTCATAAGTATCTCCACATCTGCCATATGCAGAGCTGTTGTTGGTTCATCGAGGATGTACAGTGTATTGCCCGTTGACGGTCGCGAAAGTTCTGAGGCCAGTTTCACTCTTTGGGCTTCACCTCCTGATAGTGTCGTTGATGGTTGTCCGAGTTTTAAATAACCAAGTCCCAGATCTGACAGTATACCTGTTATTGCTGTTATCTTTTTATTATCCTTGAAAAAGCTGTGAGCTTCATCAATCGTTAGCTCAAGCATATCAGAAATATTCAGATCCCTGTATTTAATCCCGAGTGTTTCCGGGGTGAAACGTTTTCCTTCACAAACGTCGCATTCAACCTGCACATTACCCAGGAAATGCATCCCTACCTGTATATAACCTGCCCCGCCACAATTTTCACATCGGCCGCCTTTTACGACAAATGAGAACTGTCCTTTCCTGAAGCCCCTCTTATGTGACTCAGGCAATGAAGCCATGAGATCTCTTATATGATCTGACAATCCGGTATAAGTTGCCGGATTGCTTTTGGGTGTGCGTCCTATTGGTGAAGAGTCGATGTGAATTATTTTGCTAAACACTCCGGTGCCACCTTTTTTATAATGAAGGGTATCTTCTAAAAGGAAGTTTACAAGGCTGGTCTTCCCGCTACCTGAAACGCCTGTAATAACGTTGAAGGCATTTAACAGGAACCCAGGCGAAATTTTTTTAAGATTATTTTTGTCAGCTTCAACTGCATAGAAATATTTCTTATCTGTTCCGGGTTGATGTTCATAAGATATATTTCTTCTTTCAACCAGATATTTCCAGGTGAGGCTTGACGGGTTTGGCTCATTAAAGAACGACTCCGCAATACCATTAAATAATATCTCACCTCCGTTTATACCGGCACCGGGGCCAATATCAATTATCCAATCAGCTTCGCGGATGCTTTGTTCGTCATGGTCTATGAGCATAACCGTGTTACCCTGGCTCACCAGCGACCTTAATATTTCAAGAAGGTCCCTGTGTTCTGAAGGATGAAGACCTGCACTTGGCTCATCAATTATGTACAGAACATTTCTCAATTCACTGCATACATGATTTGCCAGTTTGATACGTTGAGCTTCTCCCCCGCTGAGTGTGGTTGACTCACGGTTAAGAGATAAATGCCCGGCTCCCAGTTTTTTTAGTAATGATGTCCTTTTAAGTATTTCTTCACGCACAGGACTAACAACTGCCTCCTCGTGGTCATTTAATTCCAGTTCACTGAAAAAAGAATTGAGTTGTTTAATACTCATCTCAGAAAACCCAGAGATATCCTTATTCCACAGTTTTACTGAAAGAGCATTTTTATTAAGTCGTTTGCTGTTACAGCTTTCACATTTCTGAGAACGTGCGAACCTCATGATGTTAGGGTTTCTGTCTCGTCTGAGAATATCTTCCATTACAGGCAGAATACCTTTATAATAATCCTCTTCACGTGGTTTTGCAGTTATACCGCTCCACTTAAGTCTTGATTCAAGTGTATGTTTACCAAAGAGAACTTTTATTTTAGATGACCCGTTTAGAACAACATCCTTTTGATAACCGGTAAGATCTCTCCATGGAGTGTCAACATTGAAACCTTCAGCCATGCACACCTGGTTAAGTACATCCATGGTTACCTGAGAGTAGATAATATAATTGTTCGGCGTTGTAAGCGCAAATGCCCCTTCCCTGATGGTCTTAGACTCATCGGCAATCAATAACAATGGATCAATATGATCCTGAACTCCCAGCCCTTTACAGGTGTCGCAACATCCATCAGGCATATTGAACGAGAAAAGGCTTCTATACGGATGTAGTTCAGGGCTTTCTGAAACCCCGAGACGGGCGAAGAGAAGACGCAAAAGATCATAAAGCTCTGTAAGAGTTCCTACTGTTGAACGCGGATTACGTGTAATGCTGTTTTGATCAATAGCAATTACAGGGAACAGACCGTTAATATGAGATGCTTTCGGGCGCGACAATTTTGCACCTGCATATCTTCCTCCAATGAAGTTTTCAAAGAAAAGCCGCTGCCCCTCAGCACTCAGAACATCATAAACAAGTGATGTCTTTCCGCTACCTGAGACACCTGTAACAACAATTAGCTGATAATGCGGGATACGTAGGGAAACATTCTTCAGGTTGTTTTCATGTGCGTTTTCGATTACTATCTCTCTCATTGGTTCAGATCAGAAATACAAAAGTAACATCCCGGCACAATTATCAATTAACAATTAATAATTATCAATTATCAATAGGCTATTATTCATGGGCAATTGTTCATTGTTAATTGATAATTGTTAATTGTCATTTCCACCCTCCTCCCAGGCTATGATAAAGTGATACAACTGCCTGCATCTGCTGAAGCTTGTCACTGACGAGACCAAGTTGGCCGGCAAGCAGGTTATTCTCAGTTGTAAGAACATCGGTATAGTTGGTTGCAGATGAATATTTAAGCAGCTCCATTGTATAATCAACAGCTTTTTCGAGGTATCCGACCTGATTTGATCTTATCGCCAGTTTGTCGGATGCAGTGGTATAGTCGTGAAGAGCATTTGCTACTTCCGCTCCTGCCTCGAGGAGTGTTTGTTTATATGAAATAAGGTATGCTTCTTTATCAGCCTTTGCCGATTTCAGTCGTTGCATATTTGCACCCTTATTGAACAATGGTTGAGTAAGGCCGCCTGTCAGGTTCCAGAAGAGTGTTTTTGCATCAAACAATTTTGAAAGATCCGACTGGGTCAATCCACCATAGGCTGTAATATTAAGGGAGGGATAAAAATATGAACGGGCAACATTTGTCATTTCATAATAATATCTCAACTGGTACTCCGCCTGTTTTACATCCGGACGATTTGAAAGCATCTGAGCCGGCAGGCCGGTTTTAAGGTCAACCGTCATTTTCTGGTCTTCGAGAGTACTACGCTTTATCTCTCCCGGCAGGCGTCCAATAAGAACACTAAGCGCATTTTCAGTTTTATAAATATTTTGTTTTATATCAGGGATGGTTACTTCGGCAGAATACCTGCTTGCCTGGCTCTGAACAAGATCTGCCCCGGTTATTACATCAGTCTCCTTCAGCACTTTCATTGTTTCCACCTCATCTTCACGATTCTTAAGCGTTTGCTCAGTAATCTTCAGTTGGGCATCATAGGCAAGCAATGTATAGTAATATGTTGCCACATCGGCAATAAGCTGTGTTTGTACAGCCCTTTTATAAGCCTGGCTCTGCAGGTAACTGTCAAAATTGGCTCTCTTTGTGCTCCTTAGCTTGCCCCATATATCCACTTCCCATGTTGAATAACCATACAGCTGAAAAGCCTTATTGGCTCCGGTGCCATTACTGTTGGCGTTATTATAAACAGCGTCGCCGTTAAGTTCAAGTGATGGAAGAAGGTTAAGCTGACTTTGCATAAGGTTTGCTTTTGCCTTATTAATCCTCTGCTCCGCGATTTTCAGATCAGAATTATTTACCAGGGCTTCGTCAATCAATGTCTTAAGATCTGTATCAGTAAAAATGCTCTTCCAGGGGATGTCGGCAATATTGGTGGTATCTGACGTATCCAGATCGCGGTAGAGTTTATCTTCTGCTTTAAGTCCGGTTTCACTAAACGGCTCAAGAGTATGGCAGGATGAAATGAGTACCGCAGTTGCGAACAGTATCGGGAAGATTAATAATCTGTAATATTTATGTAAACGCATGATATTTAAATTATGCAATTGTTAATTCATCTGATTCGTCATCATATTTCCTTTTGTTTTGTTTCATCTTCTCCTGTATGCTCTGAAAAATTATAAAGAGAACAGGAATAACAATGACGGCGAGAAGAGTACCGAAGAGCATCCCTCCTACGGCTGATACCCCAATTGACCTGTTACCGTTGGCGCCTGCGCCTGTTGCAAACATCAGCGGTAAAATTCCAAAGATAAATGCCAGGGAGGTCATTAGTATAGGTCTTAACCTGGCTCTTGCTCCTTCGATGGCAGCAGTAATGATTTCCATACCTTTCTTTCTTCTTGCTGATGCAAACTCGACAATCAGGATCGCATTTTTTGCAAGCAGACCAATGAGCATGACCATCGATATCTGGGTATAAATATTATTGTCAACACCAAATATCCTGGCAAAGACAAATATTCCGGAGAGACCAATTGGCAGTGATAATATTACTGCCAGAGGGAGAAGGTAGCTTTCATAAAGTGCACTAAGAAGGAAGTATACAAAAAGAAGGCTCAGAATGAAAACATACACAACCTGATGGCCGCTGTTTTGCTCCTCGCGTGATATACCCGAGAATTCATAACCATAACCCATGGGTAATGTTTGCTTTGCTACTTCATTAATGGCATTCTCAGCATCGCCAGATCCAAAGCCTTTTTTGGGAGATCCGTTTACAGCAATAGATGTAAACATGTTAAACCTCGAGATGCTCTCCGGACCATAAATCCTGGTGAGTTTAATAAACTCTGTTATCGGAGCCATGTTGCCATTTGAGTTACGGACATATATCTTATTCAGGGCTTCAGGGTTTGCACGGAACTCCTGATCAGCCTGTATCATTATTCTGTATTGTTTTCCAAACTGATTAAAGTTTGAGACATATACACCGGCGAAGTCACCCTGCATCGTTGACATGATATCGCTGACACTAAGACCCGCTTCTTTAATCTTTGGAACATCGACTTCAAGAAGATATTGCGGAAAATTGGGATTAAATGTCGTATAGGCATTTTGAATCTCTGGGCGCTGATTTAATGCTGCCAGGAAATCCTGAGACACCTTATAGAACTGTTGAACCGAGTGTCCTCCTTTATCCTGTAGCTGGAGAGAGAAACCGCCACTTATGCCGAACCCCATTATTGTTGGTAATGAGAAAGGCATTATTGTAGCTTCAGTAATACCTGATGTTTTTTTCATCAATGACTGAATGATGTCAACATTACTTGTACCTTCTCTTTCATCCCATTTTTTAAGTTCAAGTATTACCATTGCATATGAGCTTCCGCTACCTGCCATCATATTAGTTCCATCAATACGCAAGACATTGTTTACCTGAGGTATAGTCCGGACAATGCTGTCAACTTTGTTTGTAACAGCTACTGTTCGCTCAAGTGAAGATGAAGGGGGCAGGCTTATGTTGACAAAGACAGTTCCCATGTCTTCTTCCGGAACGAACCCTGAAGGAGTGGTCTTCAAAAGAAACAGAAACAGACCGCTGAATGCAGCGACTGCAGCCAGAGCTATCCACTTCTTCTTTGACATAAATGAGACCGTAGTCATATATTTTGTCTTTGCGGCTTCAAAACCCACATTGAATAATGTGTAAAATATATGTATGCCATCTTTCTTCTTCACTGTGTTATGTTTTGGCTTCAGGAAAATGGCAGCAAGAGCGGGGCTTAAAGTAAGTGCGTTTATTGCCGAGAGAATAATTGCAATTGCCAGAGTTACCCCAAACTGCTTGTAAAACACACCTGATGAGCCTGTTATGAAAGTCACAGGGATGAAAACGGAAGCCATAACCAGCGTTATTGAAACGATAGCCGTAGAAATCTCGTTCATTGCATCAATTGATGCCTTCAGAGGAGACTTGTATCCCTGATCTAACTTGGCATGAATTGCCTCAACAACAACTATTGAGTCATCAACCACAATACCTATGGCAAGTAAAAGGGCAAACAGTGTCAGAAGATTAATGCTGAAATTAAACAGGTAGAGGAAGAAGAATGTGCCAATAATTGCCACCGGGACAGATATTGCAGGAATAAGTGTCGATCTGAAATCCTGCAGAAAAAGGTATACTACCAGGAATACAAGGATCAATGCTTCGACCAGTGTTCTTAATATTTTATATATTGATGCATCAAGAAACTTATTTGCATTCACTGGTACAACATAATGTATGCCTTCCGGAAATGATTCTGAAGCATCATCCATTACCTTAAGAGATTCTTTTATGACATCGCGGGCATTGGATCCTGCTGTTTGGCTAACAGCGATGTTTGTTGCCTGTTTTCCGTTTGCCAGCATTGAAACCTGATATGAAAGGGCTCCCAGTTCAACACGTGCAACATCCTTAAGCTTCAGAAAGCTGCCGTTATCGCGTACCCTGAGGATTATATTTTCATATTGTTCTACTGTTTTAAGTTTACCCGGATAACGAATTATGTATTGAAAGCTCTGATCACCCTGTTCACCGAATTTCCCTGGTGAAGCTTCAATGCTCTGATCATTTAAGGCATCAGAGATATCAGAGGGTACAATACCGTATGCTGCCATAACATCAGGTTTAAGCCATATACGCATTGAATATGTCTTTCCTCCTGAAGCTGAGGCATCACCCACACCGCTTACTCTCTTAAGCTTTGGCAGGATATTTATATCGGCATAGTTCTGAAGAAAGACATCGTCGTAAGCCGGATTATCACTGTATAAAGCTAACATCAGTAAAAAACCGGACTGTTGTTTTCTAACTGTCACGCCGGCACGAGTAACTTCAGAAGGGAGAATGCTTGTTGCGGCAGAGACCCTGTTCTGTACCTGAACAGCAGCCATGTCGGGGTTTGTCCCGACCTTGAAATATATACTTATTGACCCGCTTCCGTCATTTGTAGAACCGGAAGTCATATATGTCATTCCCTCAACGCCATTGATCTGCTCTTCAAGGGGTATTATCACGCTGTTAAGTACTGTTTCGGCGTTTGCCCCGGGGTAGCTTGCTGACACGCGTACTGTCGGCGGAGCAATATTCGGATATTGTTCGATAGGTAATTCTACAAGCCCTAATATTCCCAGCATCACAATAATTATCGAAATTACTGTACTGAGAACGGGACGTTCTATAAATCTCTTAAACATCTTTTTATCTTTTCTTGATGATGACTAATTAGCTTTATCGGTCTTCTGAGATGCTATTATCTCTTTTGGAATAATTGTTACACCATCCCTGAGCGATACAACGCCTTCTGTTACTACTCTATCGCCCGCACTGAGGCCTTCAACCACAAAAAATGATTTTGCATCATCACTAGGAAAAGATTTAAATGCTACAGATGTTACTTTATTATCCGTGCCTACCTTATAAATAAAACGTTTGTCCTGCAGTTCATATGTTGCGCTTTGAGGAACAACAAGAACACTGTCAACATTCTCAGGGATGCTGACAGTAGCACTGGAGCCGCTTCTTATCAGTCCATTGCTGTTAGGAAAAACAGCTTTGAATGTTGCGCTTCCGGTTTCAGTAGAGATGAGGCCACTTGCCATTTCAACTTTTCCTTTTTCTGAATATTCAGAGCTATTGGCAAGTATTAATGTTGCAGCAGGAATATTTTTTATTTTTTCTTCAAGTGATTTTCCGCTGGTTCCTTCCAAAAGATCCAGCAACTGTTTTTCGTTCCATGAAAAATATGCAAGAACATTGGTTATGTCTGAGAGCTTTGTAAGAGGCTCTGTGCTTGAGCTGCTTACAAGCGCTCCGATCTTGTAGGGTATGGTTCCTATTATTCCATCCTGTGGAGCTGTTATCACTGTATATCCCAGGTTGGACTCAGCATTAGCAAGAGATGCTTTTGCTTCATCGGCATCAGCTTTTCTTGCTTCGAGTGTAAGTTCAGCCGATTGAAGGCGATAATTGCTTACAATCTCTTTTTCAACCAGAGGCCTTACCTTTTCTACTTCAATGGCAGCAGCGTTTACCGCAGCTTCAGCACTGTTTACACCTGCTCTGGCTGATACAACTGCCTGCTCATACTGAGGGTTTTTGATCTTAAAAAGCAGCTGTCCCTTTCGCACCTGCTCACCCTCATTCACAAGTATCTGACTTATATATCCGTTTATCATCGGGCGGATTTCTATCACCTGCTGGCCTTCTATTGTGGCCGGAAATTTCTTGTGAACAGTAACGGACTCAGGTTGCAACGTCAATACAGTATAAGCCTTTGGAGCACCACTGCCTTTTCCTGCTCTTCCGCCTGACATTGAGCCTGCGTCGGCATTTTTACAGGAAGAAAAACCTATTGTCATCACACAAACCAATAAAAGAATGTTCCTCATCTCCTAACTATTTAATATTACTATATAATATATATGTATCATTTTAATAAATCCAGACAATTTCTTCAAAAAGTAGTTTGACAATCCAAAACTACTCTTCGTCAACATTTTAATTTTCATGCCTGAGAGTCAGTCTATCTGAATAAACAATCCTTGCATTTTATTGTTTTTAAAATTATAACAATGTGTCTCACAAAAAAAATTTTATAGACAACACAAATCTGTTTACCGACAATCAGCCATAATAACACGACTAAAGATTATGACAATGAGAAAGCTTAAACAAACAGTAAGAGGGCAACATGCTATTGACGGTGCAGGCGTGCATCTCAGAAGAGTGTTGGGAGCAGGAACGATCAGGGATTTCGATCCATTCCTTATGCTTGATGGTTTTGACTCTACAAATCCCCATGACTATATTAAAGGGTTCCCCTGGCATCCGCATCGTGGCATTGAAACAGTGACTTACCTTCTTAAAGGGCGTATTGAACATGGCGACAGCCTTGGCAACAGGGGCGAAATAGGTGAGTCAGGCTGCCAGTGGATGACAGCAGGTTCAGGCATTATTCACCAGGAGATGCCAAAAGCTTCCGAAAGAATGCTGGGGTGCCAGCTATGGATTAATCTTCCGAAGAGTGCAAAAATGACACAGCCCACGTACAGAGATATTAAACAAAATGATGTCAGTACAGTAAATGATGGAGATGCAGTTGTCAGAGTGTTATCGGGTAGCTACAAGGGGATCAGTGGTGTTGTGAGTGGCGAGTTTGTAAAAGTACAATACCTCGATATTGACCTTCAGCATGATGCTGTCTGGAGCTATAATGAGACCACAAACGATCAGACTTTGTTTCTGTACCTTATTGACGGTAGTCTTGCAGCCGATGACAAGCTGAGTGAGTTCGAAGAAAAGTCATGTGCCTTTCTGCTGACGTCCTCTTCAACAAATGCTGCAGAATCTGATGAAGTTAAGGTGAAAGCCGGAAATCATGGAGCCAGGTTCTTTCTTCTTGCTGCAAAACCCCTCAAGGAGTCTGTCGCGTGGGGCGGACCAATAGTAATGAATACCCAGGATGAATTAAACCTTGCATTCAGAGAACTTGATAACAATACTTTCATTAAACATTCAAGGCAGCAGGGCTTTCACTGATAATGAGACCTGTTCAACTAAATTTATTTCTTTTGTTTGGTTGGAACAATGAAAAGAGGTAACGAAGTATTATGCAAAACTTTTTCAGTAACGCTTCCTATGAGTATGTTTTCCAACCATTTACGACTGTGCGAACCTATAACTATTATGTCGGCTTTAATTTCTTTTGCCGATTTTAAAATAGAATCAGCATAATCACCTTCTCCAATCATTGTCTTGATGGTTTTATCACCAAGGTGCTGTCGTGTTTTTTCAAGAAAATGTAATGCTGCCTTTTTAAGGAAGTCAATATTAGTATGTTGGATTTGGTCTGTTTCGAAAAATCCATTAAACCCCATTATCGGAGAATACTCCTCAGATGAGTAATATACCTGATCAGAAATTACATGCAGCAAAGTAATTTCAGCATTCATGGCTTTAGCCATTGAGTAGCCTGCTTCAGCTACCTTTTGTGCGGTTGGATTATAATCCAGTGCAATCAGTACTTTTTTCACAATTTTTTCCTTCATGATTCCAAAATTTTAAATATTCTAAAATCACCAACACATGAATTTCATTTTAATTCCTTGCAGTAAATTTTATTAATAATAGACTTTTAACAAAACAACCCTGCTGATAAAAAGTTGATTGCACAAAAAAACGCCCTGATTGCGATTAACAGCTAAAGAACTTTTCTGCCCTGTATGATTCTTAACAGCACTGCAATTACTGCAATTACTAATAGAATATGGATAATACCTCCGGCATGAAAGCCAATGAATCCGACCAGCCATGCTATAATCAGAATTACAGCTATAACATAAAGTAGATTTCCCATGATTCTTGTTTTTAGTTTTTTTGTTGTTGATAAAAGCTGATTATAAATTTTGACCTGTGCATAATGATGAATACATTATAAATAAGCTCTGGTTTTCCAAATTCAGCACTTTGTTACTTCTTATTAGAAACCAAAAGAATCCCTCCGCCTACCACCATTACAGCAACACCTATAAGTGGAGACCAGGTAAGGTGGTGTTTTTTGTTTGAAGTGATCTCGAGTTTACCAATATCAACCACCTTTTCTTTTGTGAAAAAAGTTATGGCCGTAACTATTGTCAGAACTAAGCCAACTATTATTGTAACGATTCCTGTTTTTTTCATTATTAAATCTGTTTTAATTTTTCATGAGTGAGTCTTTGTTCATTTTACAAAATTGCAGCTCTTTATAATTTAAACTGTTACGCAATTCTGGAAATAAATTACATCATTCACACATTTATTAATGAAATTGGTAGGCTTATACAAATTAAATAGAGGTATGAAATCTCTATAAGGCTAAATTTATAGCAGGAGTTCTTATCTTTAAACCTAAAATCAGCCTTGATTATAACTAATGAAGCTCTATATAAAAAATATGGTCTGCATTCGCTGTCAGATGGTTGTAAAGTCTGAGCTGGAAAAACTAGGGTTGCGCTATATTGATGTGAAAATTGGAGAAGCGGATGTTATTGAAGATATGCTTCCTGAACAAATAAGGGAGTTTGACATAGCTTTAAAAAAATCAGGGCTGCTTCTTATGGATGATAAGAAGAGCATACTTGTTGAGAAAATAAAGGGTTCAATTATTGAACTTGTTCACTATACTGATGAACCAATAAAAGTAAATCTTTCAGATTACCTGAGCGAGAAGCTAAACCTCGATTACACTTATCTTGCAAACCTTTTCTCAGAAGTAAAAGGAACCACGATTGAGAAATTTTTTCTTGCTCATAAAATTGAAAAAGTAAAGGAGCTAATTGTTTATGATGAGTTAAATCTTACCGAGATAGCCTATAAGATGAATTACAGCAGCGTGGCTCATCTCTCAAATCAATTTAAGAAAGTGACAGGACTGACACCTTCACATTTTAAACAATTAAAAAACAAAAGGCGCATGACACTTGAGGATGTGGGAAAGATGTAAATCTATCCATGAATTGTGTAACACATACCCGGCTCTGCTGAAGTACTTTTGTTTAAATTTCTCCATAAGAAATACGATGAAAACAGATGAGATACAAAAATCGATATCGCATATTCTAATTGAAATAATAGAGTATGTTCCAAATTCGGTGGTAAGCAAAACCATCATCAGAAAAACTAATGGCAATATCAGTGTCGTTGCAATTGATTCCGGCGAAGCTTTGGCAGAAAAGATATCTCCTTTTGATACATTTATTCAGATACTTGAAGGCAAGGCCGAAATTGTGATTGATGAAAAATCAAACCTTCTTCAGACAGGGCAGGCAATTATTATTCCTGCTCATACATCAAATATGGTCAGGGCAAATGAGCGTTTCAAAATGATTTCAACAGTTATAAAAAGTGGTTATGAGGGTAGTACTTTGTGAGACTTCAACTCTTCGTATTTTTCAAGACCTGAGCAGAAAGGGCGATAATCATTTGGTACGATAATTCTCACATCCTGGTTAACTTAAATAAAAAAGCATTACCCTGATAACTTGCGGAGCCATCTTTTTGCTTTATAAGGGTCTGTAAACTGCCAGAATGCCTCAGCCTTTGGAGCAGTCTCTGCTTCAAAGCTGCCTTTTTCATACCCGTAAGTCTCTGTAATAATATTATATTTTCTGTTCCAGATTCTGTTTGTAAGAATCCTGTAAATATTGCTTTTCTCATCAGGCCGTGGAAAATATTCCTTGTTACCATCCTCATATGCAAAAGTCCAAAGCTCGCGACCTGGAATCTTTCCTGCATTCCAGAGGTTAATAACTGCTTTGCTTACTTCTTCATGCCTGATGTGCCTTGTATATTCTCCTGAGGGGTTGTGAGAGATAATCAGATCAAAAGATATTTTTGGCAATAAGTTCAAAATGGCCTCTTCCACTTCATTTTCACCTAGTGATTTCAGCTCCGGGCCATCATCAAGATCACCCATTATTCCTTCAGATTTGAGCACGCTCAGGGCTTTGTAAAATTTTGGTGCCCTTTCTGTGTCATTCCCGCGGCACAGGCAAATGACAAAGCATTTCCATGACGGGTGACTAAGTATTGTTCCTCCGGCCCATAATGTTTCATCATCAGGGTGAGCAACAATCAGGATAACTTTTTTTGTGATTAATTTTGTCATCAATAAAATCAATATGGGTAAAACTAAAACCTTTAATAGAATACATCAACAGCTCCAAAATCAATCAGGTCGTCTTCAATTATTTCAGATCGGTCTAAAAGTACATATCTATTCTTTATAAATCGGATTAAAACTGAAATTAAAACAAAAGCCGGTAACAGATGAAAAATAGTTCCAATACCAAAGACAAAGTATCCTNTTACCAATATTTTAAGAGTGCTATAAACGTAATAAAAATGCATGGAACCATTTTAATCATCACTAATAATAGGTTAACGGGCAAAAAAATCGTATCTTCAAGCAAATATTCTGTTTATTATAAATAGAAATATTTAAAACCATGATTCTATGAATGAGAAAAAGCAGAAAACTTTTGAGTCCCCTGATCTGACTAAAATGAAAGAAGTCATAATTGATAACAGGACGAAAATATACATTTCCCTTAATGCCGATTCCGAAGTTGCCAGATCACGCTATTTGTCACGGCCAGGTGCAAAGAAATTATGATAGCTGAGGAAATCTTCAGCCTGTCAGTGTTTTTGTCTATAAATAATGCATCCCGGAAGTCATAATAAGTTCAGGCATTTCTAATGCATAATTATATTTCCACCGCCATCGTTCTATCCAGGTTTAAGATTGGTAAGCCTGATCTTTTTAATTAACTTAGTGATATCATTTTTAAACCAAAGACAGATGACTAACCTACAGACACGTTATATGGGTTTGGAACTCAGAAACCCAATAATTGCAGCCAGTTGCGGACTCACCAACACAATCTCCAATATAAAGAAACTTGAAAGCAACGGTATCGGAGCAATAGTAATTAAGTCGATGTTTGAAGAACAGATAAATATCGAGACTGAAAATTATATTAAGGACGGAAAGGGCAATGTAAGGACTTTCATCAACGCACCTGACAATCTTACAAGCAGCAGGATATATGACTATGACGAAGCATACTCATATATATATGACTATGCTAAAAATAATACGCTTGACAAATATCTTTCATTTATAAGTGAAGCAAAGAAAGCTGTAAATGTTCCCATTATTGTAAGCATAAACTGTGTCTCGGGCTACAATTGGTATTCTTTTGCGAGGAAGATCCAGGATGCAGGGGCAGATGCCATTGAGCTTAATATTTACATTCTCCCCTCAGACTTCCGCAGGAGTGCTGAAGATGATGAAATAGTATATTATGATATTATCAGGGAGGTTAAAAAATATATTACAATACCTGTGGCAGTCAAGATAGGTTATTACTTCACATCTCTTGCACAGTCAGTACAGAAGCTCTCAGAAAGCGGCATTGACGGACTGGTATTGTTTAACAGACCATATAATACAGATATTGATATAGATACATTAAACCTCGCTCCCGGAAGGATATTTAGTTCAGGAATTGAATATAGCCACACATTAAGATGGATATCGATCCTGTCGGGAAGATTACAATGCGATCTGTCAGCAACAACAGGTGTGCATGACTATGAGTCTGTGGTTAAGATGCTGCTCGCCGGAGCAGATACAGTCCAGATTGCCTCAGTCTTATATAAAAGAGGCCTTGAAGTGATCCCTGAGTTTCTCGAAAAAATCTCAGCATGGATGGAAAAACATAATTTTGAATCAGTCAATGATTTTAAAGGTAAACTCAGCAGCCGTAACCTTGAGAACCCGGCCGCTCTTGAAAGAGTACAGTTTATGAAGTTATATTCCGGGATAGAGTAATTTAAGAGCTGCATCATTCATCTTGAGATGATAAAAAGCTCACTTTTAATTGTGTGTCTGTCAGTGCTGGCACTAGGTTCATGCACTCAAAGGAATAATTCTGAAAATTTCCCTGATAAAACGCCAATACCCTCCTGGTTCTCTGATACAGTAATGGTCAAAGCTGATGGGCAGAAGGATAAATTTTTTATTACAAATTATGGAGCAGTAAGCGATAGCACTATATTACAGACTATTGCTATACAAAAAACAATTGACATTGCTTCCTTGAACGGAGGAGGAGTAGTTGTTATCCCACAGGGTACTTATCTGACCGGAGCCCTGTTTTTTAAGCCCGGAACAAAACTATATATATCAGAAGGAGCCATATTAAAAGGATCTGATAATATTTCAGATTATCCTCTTCTGCCCTCGCGGATGGAAGGTCAGTGTCTCGATTACTATTCTGCTCTTATAAATGCCAATGGAGTAGATAATTTCAGCGTTTCCGGTAAAGGCACAATAGACGGCAACGGACTAAAATTCTGGCAATCATTCTGGAAGAGGCGTAAAGAAAATCCAGAATGTACAAATCTTGAGGTTTCACGACCAAGGTTGGTATTTATAGCGAGAAGTAAAAATATCCGCCTGCAGGAAGTGCATCTGCGTAATGCAGGGTTTTGGACCAGTCACTTTTATAAATGTAGAAACGTCAAAATCTTAAACATCACAATTACGTCACCTAATGCTCCGGTCAAAGCTCCCAGCACCGATGCAATTGATATTGATGCCTGCTCAAATATTCATATCAAAGGATGCTACATGTCAGTTAATGACGACGCCATTGCACTTAAAGGGGGCAAAGGGCCATGGGCAGATAAGGATACTTGCAACGGTGAAAACGCCAATATTATAATCGAAAACTGCCACTTTGGCTTTTGCCATTCAGCACTTACACTTGGCAGTGAATCAATACATGACAGGAATATTTTAATGCGAAATTGCAGGGTAGATAAAGCAATGAGACTATTGTGGCTGAAAATGAGGCCTGACACTCCACAGAAATATGAGTATGTAACTGTTGAAAACATAACAGGTGAGGCAGGAAGTCTCATATATATAAAACCATGGACACAGTTTTTCGACCTCAAAGGAAGAACCGATATGCCATTATCATTTTCACAAAATGTTACGCTCAGAAATATTGACTTTACTTGTGATATCTTCTTTGATGTGGAATCCGGAACTAATTACAGGTTATCTGACTTCCTGTTTGAGAATCTTTCAGTTAAAACTACAAATGACTCTTTCGATAAAAGTAGTGTAGAAGGCTGGACTCTCAGAAATGTAAGGGTGAATTCTAAACTTATTAAATAGTATAGTTGTTCTATGAACAAAAAACTCCACTCACGCGGAGTTTTTTTGTTTATAAATATAATAGTTATACTTTTGTAACCATTCTAGTATGTAATATTTCACTTTATGAAAGAACAGGAAGAAACATCACTTGACATAGCGATTGAGAAACTGATCTCAATAATGCCGCTTCTTTCGAAGAACCTTAAAGGTTTTGTAAAGACGAAAACCACTCTCACAACGGGTTCAGTTTTTGTTTGTGCCGCGCTTGATCATCATGGAAAACTTTCCATGTCAGGCATCGGGGCGCACGTGGCTGTTCCAAAGCCACATGTTACGAGTCTGGTTGATAAGCTTATTGATGATAACCTTGCAGAAAGGCTTTACGACCAGAATGACAGGAGAGTGATAAACATTCAGCTGACTGAAAAAGGGAAATCAATATTTGGTGCAATAAAAAAAGAGGTACACGATGAATTCAAACAAAAGCTGGAAGTTCTCAATGAGGAGC
>JGI20214J51088_10000286_pt1 | contig 36615 bp, 31 predicted proteins | sample WetSurMetagenome_FD_51088 | JGI IMG/M metagenome (IMG submission 51088) | reverse complement strand
GGCGGTTTCTTTGACATTCCTTCCAAGAATTTCAATGCAGATTTCGGCAGCCAGAAGGGCATCTTTGACTGCACCTGCCGCAATACCTCCATATCCACCATGAATCCCGCCTGGAATGCCAGCATGGCCCAATTCCCCACTGAGAAGTACAAGAATGTGCCGTGATTGAGGATTTCAGGTACACCTACCTTTTTTTAAAGTTCTTTTTTTCAATCCTTCGCCTACTGAGGTTGGACCTTATGCATGCAAGTAATGGCAGTCTCAATTATTCCTTGCTTTCCATCTGACGGGCCACCTGATCACAGCAAAATGCACTGAATGGTCAGTGCGCCTTAAACATATGGAACTCTTGAAAGCTAAAAAAAATATTTAAGATTAAGGTGGCTGATACCCCAGCTTTTTGGCCTTTTCCAGGGCATCATTTGCCTCCGGGCCGCGGCCTGCCAATTTAAGCGCATTGCTCTTATTGACCCAGGCAGGAAGACATTTGGGATCTATTTTTATGGCCATGTCAAAGCTCTTGAGCGCCTCAAGGTAATCCTCGCCACCGCCCATTATCTGAGCAATGCCCCGGTTATTCCAGGGCTCAACGTAATTTGGATCGATCTCGATGGCTTTATCATAGGCCTTAATGGACTCGGAAAATAGCTCCAGTTTGGCCAGAGAAAGCCCCAGGCGGTTCCAGCACACGGCGCAATCAGGATGAATCGCTACCGATTTCCTCAAAATATCCACCGCCCCGCTGTAGTTTTCCATTGCATTGAGCACTATGGCTTTGTTGTAATAGAATCCGACCTCTTCCGGATCAAGCTCGATGGCCCGGTCAAACATGCCCAGCGAGAGATTGTAGTCCAGCAATCCCGCATAGGCAAGGGCCTTGCCGTTCCAGGATGCGGCACTTGCCGGGTCCAGCTCAAGGCTCTTGTTGCAGGCGTCGATGGACTCGCGGTATCTTCCAGACTGGCGCAGGGCAAGTGCGCTGCCCTGCCAGGCAGCAGCATTCTTTGGCTCAATCTTAAGAGATCTCTCAAATGCCTCCGCAGACTCAGAGTATCTTCCCAGTGCGAGGAGGGCGTCACCCTTCTTCTCCCAGGCTAGCGCATTTATAGGATTTAAATCGGTGACATTATTGAATGCCCGAAGGGAATCGATATAGTCACCCTGATTTGCAAGACCCAGACCCAGATCAAACCAGGCGTCTTCATTCTCTGTGTCCAATTCTACCGTCTTTTTCAGAGCGCCCAGGGATTCGTTATTTCTGCCTAAATCCGCGGATATGAGGGCTTTGCTGTACCAGGCTCCAGCCAGCTTGCCGTCCAGCTCAATGGCTTTATTAAGGTCCCGCAGGGATTCGTTATATTCTCCCAGGTTTGCCAGGGCAATGCCCCGGCCATACCAGGACAGGGCAACGCGGGGATGCAGAGCTATCGCTTTATCAAAGGCCGCAATGGACTCATTGTAACTTCCCATGCGGGCATAATCCAGGCCACTGGCATACCAGGCCTCGGCCAGATTTGGGTCAAGCCGGATAGACTCATTATAAGCAGAGAGGGCATCAGCGAATTTTTCCAGGCCGCTCAGCGCCTGGCCTTTCTTCATCCAGACGGAAGCATTTGCACCCCCCAGCTGTATGGATTTGTTGAAGCAATCCAGAGCGATATCAAAGGATTGCATCGCCATGAATTCATCTCCCTTTTGCAGCCAGTAATCGGCGGTGTACTCTTTTGCCGTAGCGGGCAAGAAACTGGACAGGAGAATAAGCAGTACCAGGACTAGTCTTGCATCGGCGGCCATCCCACTATGACCCCGGGTTTTTGTGGAAGCCTCGAATCTTGCTGATCTGATCAATGACAATCGCCTGCAATTATGCGTCTTCGTTATAAAAGAATGAATAGATTTATGGAATAATACAAAATCATTGCATTCAGAGTTCCTTGCCAAGAGATGTTGTAGTCAATTTAACATGTTTTACGCCCTTCAAGGACATCATCCTCTCGGCTGCCTTTCTCACATCCTGCCCCTCGCCCCTGAGAACCACTACCTCCAGGCAATTATCGTGATCCAAATGGACATGCAAACTGGACTGAATCAGGCCGCCAAATTCGTGCTGAATCTCGGTGAGGTTATCCTCCAGACCCCTTTGGGAATGAGAATAGACGATGGTGATCACGCCTACGCGCTCGCCCTGGACGTCGCTCATCCACTCGAAGTTAACAATGTAGCTTCTTATGGCATCCCTGACGCCCTCTGAGCGCGACGAATATCCTCGTTGCAGGATGATTTCATCAAACTTATTAAGCAAATTTTCAGGCAATGATATGCCCACGCGCATTAATTCTTGTTCCATATTGTAGCCTTTATTACTATTTGAATGCTACTTAGTAATAAATGTTTTGCATCAGAAAGTGGATCAGCAAAACCGTCTTATGGCGAGGGAGTCATCAGCCGGATGTATGTCGCCGCCATCCGTCTCAGACCTTCCGCCAGCGCAATTTATGAGCAGTCTCGTGTAGTGGTGCCGTGGATCTGCGAGAATCTCATTTGTCCGCCCCACTTCAACGATTCTCCCTTCGCGCATCACAGCCATCTGGTCGCTGACCTTCCTGGCTAAAGCTATGTCGTGGGTGATGAATATGATCGCCAGACCGGTCTTCTCCTGCAAGTTCAAGAGCAGCTTCAGGATCTTGGCCTGAACGCTCGGGTCAAGGGCTGATGTGGGCTCATCGGCAATCAGCAGCTTGGGGCGGAGGACCATTGCCCTGGCGATTGCCACCCTCTGTACCTCGCCTCCGGAAAGCTCGTGCGGGTATCTCCTGAGAAAATCATCATCATTAGGCAGCTCGACCTGATCCAGGACCTCTTTTGCCCTCATGATCCTCTCCTCAGGACTGCCCTGGTTCTGCACCTGCAGGGGTTCGAGCACCGCTTCCAGAACATTCATGCGATGGCTGACCGACTCACGGGGATTTTGAAAGACCATCTGCACCCGGCTGTAGAATGCTCCATCCCATCTGCTGACCTTTTGGCCCTCAAGGACGACCGCACCCTTATCGGCATTGTAAATTCCCATAATGACCTTTGAGAGAGTGGTCTTCCCGGAGCCGCTCTCGCCCACCAGGGCTAAAGTCTCGCCTTCGTAGAGGATGAGCGAGACATCGGAAAGGGCAGAATACGAATCGAAATTCAGGCTGATGCCCTCGACCTCAAGCAAAGGCACAATTCCGCCCCTGTGGCAGGCGATGGTCCGGCCATCTTTTTCCTGCGGCGGCGGAAGGAGTCTGCAGCAAATATCTATGCTTTGAGTGCAGCGATCGTGAAAAGGACAGCCTGGAAGGCCATGATCCATTCGCCCGGGGATGCCCTGAAGATCTTTGGTGGCGTTAATTGACGGATAGGATCGGATCAGGCCACGAGTGTAGGGATGGCGAGGGGTTCTTATCAGATCCTGAACGCTTCCCATCTCTACGATACGACCAGCATAAAGGACTGCCATCTTATCGGCCAGATCTGCTGCGAGAGAGATGTCATGCGTTATGACGAGGCAGATCCTTCCAAGAATAGAAGATCGGAACAGCCTCACCATATCTGCCTTGGTAAGTGCATCAAGCGAAGCCGTCGGCTCATCGAGGATCAGCAGATCGGGATCATTGACCAGGGCCATGGCGATGAGAACCCTCTGCCTTTCGCCGCCGCTGAGCTGATGGGGATACATCCGGGCTTTTTCGCTGTCCAGCCCCACGAAGAGAAGATGCTGCAAAGCCGCTTCTCTGGCGCTCCTGGCGCTGATGCTGCGGTGGACGGCAATGGCTTCAGCAATCTGGCCCTCGATGCGCTGCACCGGGTCGAGCGCATCTTCAACATTCTGAAAGACCATGGCCATCTCCTTGCCCCTCATCTGGCGAAGCTCTTCCGGAGAGAGGGCAAGGAGATTTTTTCCCTGAAAGGAGATCTCGCCACGGGCAGGTCCTCCCGCCAGACCCATGATGGAAAGTCCCAGCGTTGTCTTGCCGGCGCCCGACTCGCCTACAATGGCAAGGCACTCACCCCGCTCTAAAGAGAGGTCAATGCCTCTCAGAATCTGATTCTTGCCGAAAGAGACCAACAGGTCCTTGATTGAAAGCATAACTGATCTACAACCTCACATTGCCCTTTCTCAGCCTCGGGTCCATCGCCGCCTCCAGGCTGAAGGATAGAAAACTGATGCCTATCAGCGTGGCTGAGAGGGCAAATCCAGTGGGAACCAGCCACCACTGCCAGACATCGAGATAGGTGAATGCCATGGCCTGATGCATCATCTTTCCCCAGCTGATCACCATTGGATCTGACACTCCCAGGAAGGCAAGGCCCGCTTCCATGAAGACCGCGCGTCTTGCATCCATCATCATCATGGAGGAGACAATGGGCGATAGCTCCGGCAGGATGTGGGTGGTGATGATGTGCCTCTTTCCGGCTCCAAAGGTCCGGGCTGCGGTGATGTGCGCCCTCTCCTTGAGAGTAAGGACCTGGGAGCGGACGATCCTGGCGCCGGTGGGCCAGGAAAGGGCGGAAATGAGCAGTACCAAGAGCATAAGACTGGGCCGCAGGTATGCCGCTACGAGGATCATGACCACGATTGTGGGAAGAGATGTTACGGCATCGATAGCCCTCATGCAGAAGCGCTCATAAAAGCCACCAACGAGCGCAGCCGTGGCCCCAATCAGCAAGCTCAGGGTAGAGGAGATGATAGCCACCGCCCCGGCCACTATGAGCGATGTCCTGGCCCCGTAAAGAAGCCTCACCCAAATGTCCTGGCCGACTGAATCCGTTCCCAGGGGATGATCCATATCAGGCGGGCTGAAGATCTTGCCGGTGTAGTCGTTCGGCGAATAGCTCGATAGCAGGGGCGCAAAGAGGGCCATAAGGGAAATTGTCGCCAGAATGAATAGCCCTATTCTCGCCAGCGGATCCTGGCGAACCTCTGCCAGGGGATCAATGTGCATATCTCACCCTCGGATCAAGCCTCATGTAAAGAAGGTCCACCAGAAAATTAACGCTTAAAACCGTCAGAGTGACCACCAGGAGGACCCCTTGAATAAGCGGGTAGTCTCGGGTGGAGATTGCTGTGTTGAGGAGCGAGCCGATACCCGGATAAGAGAAGACTATCTCGATGAAGAGCACGCGGGTGATCAGATGGGGTATTCGCATGCCTGTGGCGGTGGTCACCGGCAGCAGTGAGTTTCTGCCGGCATGAGCATATTTTATGAGCCTCTCCGGACAGCCCTTTGCCCGGGCGGTGAGGATGAATGACTCCCCAAGCAAGGTGACGACGGTATTTCTTGTCAGAAGGAATACATCGCCCAGCTGGACCAGGACCATTGCGGCCAGAGGAAGAGCCAGATGCCTCAGAACATCAGCGACATAGGAAAGCCCCTGGTATCCGGCATAAGCAGAGGTCGCTCCGGAGAGGGGCAGAACATCCAGGCTTACGGCAAATATGAGCAGCAGCAGAACACCGACAAAGAAATCGGGAAAGCCGCTCAGGAACATGAGAGAGAGAACCAGGCCCCGGTCAAGGGAAGAGCCGCGATTGTAGCCGGATTCTATTCCCAAAATGATGCCGATCAGCGTGGCGATAACCAGGGCGAGGCCGGCGAGAAGAACCGTCCAGGGCATAGCTCCCAATATCACCTGGGAAACCTGGTCTCTGTAGTAGTAGGAAAAGCCGAGATCGCCATGCATTAAGCCCAGTAGATAGGCCTGCATTTGATCCCACCAGGATTTGTCCAGAGAAAGCTGCCGGATCAGATGGGACTGCATCTCGTCGGTCATGGCCACCAGGGCGACATCGCCATAGATGGCATGCAGAGGATCGCCGGGCATGAGCCTGGGAAGGATGAAGTTCAGGGAGAATATGGCGGCCAGGGCGATAAGATAACTCTGAAGCCTTGCCGGAATATAGCGAGCTGCTTTTCCGCTCCATGCCTTTGCTATCCAGCATTCTGCCTCACGGGGATTTCCCGTTCCGCCATCTGAATCATTTCCTGGCTGCACCATATACATCACCCTTGCCGGAAGAGCGGCATCATTCCGCCCAACCACAGATCAATCAACTGCAGTTGCGCCATCCTCCTGCCAGGCGATCCGGGCCTGTGGGATGCAGTCGATCCCTGCCGAGTAGGGTTTGATGTCCAGCAACAGGGAACCATCCAGAGCATCCATGCCCCTTACCGTCAGGCGGCTGCCTTCGACATGAAGAAGGTCTACCACGTCCAGTGCCAGAGGATTGGGGCGGTTTGGTGAGCGAGTGGCAAAGACGCCATGCTCTCTGCCATCCTGTTTCGGAGTGGCGGTCAGNCGGTTCCTATCGGCCTGATGAAGCCAGAAGATGACGAAGAGATGCGTGCACTGCTCGATGTCCTTGAGGGCAGGCGCAAACTCAGGATACAGCTCGATCTCGCATAATTCTGAAGAGAGCCTTCCTTGACGGGGGATCCCCTCTCTTCGGGCATAAGGAGTATGAATTACGCCGATCGGGTGAATTTGGATGGAACCAGTTTCTTTCGCGAACATCTTCGTCTCCAATCTATTTAGTGATAATTTCAAGAATCAAATCCAATAAGGTAATAATATTATGCACTTTAGGTCGATCATTTAAGACTCTTTCGCATGAGATTTTTGAAAAACTTAAAAATAGAATTATAAAAATTGGAATGCGGCCCATTGCCGCAGTCGTCTCTTGGCGATCAAACCCTGGCCATCAAACGAAGATCATCTTGTTCAGAGCTATGGGAACTCCGCTCCCCACACCACCATAGGTGTAGTAGTAGCTGATCTTGTTATCCGATGCCCAGAATGAGTCGGCATAGTAGAGTGGCAGAGAAGGAAGGTCCTGGGCGATGAGCTCCTGAGCGGATGCTACCTGCTCGCGCCTCTTGGCGGGGTCCATCTCCTCCAGCTGGCTTTCCAGCAGATCATTCAGGGTCTTGTCCTCATCGTAGCGGGCGCTGTTGAAGCTCTTTTGATCCAGGATGAGCTTATTCAGGACTGCCGGATCGCCGCCCAGGCCGCCGTGGCTGTTCAAAGCCAGGTCGTACTGCCAGGCGAGGACAAGGCTGTCCAGGGTCTTGGCATCGACTGTGCGCAGATTGACCTTGAATCCGGCGGCTTCAAGTTGCCTGAGAACAAGCTCTCCCTGCCGCTCAGTGGTGGCTGTGTCTAAAAGCTCTATGGACAGTGGCTCACCGGCTTTGGAGTAATATGAGCTGCCCTCCTCTTTCTTGTATCCCAGCTCTTCGAGAAGCTGGCCGGCCTTTGCCGGATCGAAGGAATACTCCATCTGATCGGCATTGTACCACTGATTGTCAGAAGAGTAGAGGCCCGGGCTGCCCTCCAGGGCATAGCCGCGCATGCCGGTCTCAACCAGGTCATGGCGATCAATGGCATAGTATAGAGCCTGGCGGAACTTTGCATCCGAAAATGGAGCTTTCATGTGGTTGACCATGACCTTGACCACGGAATCATGAGCACTGGTCAGCACCTCAAAGCCCTTATTCTTCAGGCCGTCCACAGTCTCGCCGGGAACGGACGCGGCATCCACATCGTCCTTCTCAAGAGCGGCAGCCGACATCTCCAGGCTGACCTTCACGAACTTGATCTGCTTTACCCTGGGGGAGCCCTGATAGTAGTTCTCGTTGGCTTCGTAAAGGTATGTTCCCTGGGTCTTGTCGTAATTGACGAGCTTGAAGGGCCCGGTGCCGGTCAGGGCGGCATCGTCATTGAAGTTTGCCGGATCGCTCACATCTTTGTAGATGTGCTCGGGCAGGATGGGCAGGGTGCCTGCCACCTGGTCGAGGAATGGCGCATAGTCTTTCTTGAGGGTGATCTTGACGGTGCTGTCGTCGATTGCTTCCGCTCCCTCGACGATGCTCGAATCGACCCACTGATAGGGGTGGTCCTCGATGTACTGCACAGTAAAGGCGACATCCTGAGCAGTGAACGGCTGGCCGTCATTCCAGGTCACGCCCGAGCGCAGATGGAAGAGATAGGCCTTCTCATCAGGAAGGTACTCCCACTTCTCGGCAAGAGCCGGCACGAACCCGTTTTCGTCCTTCCAGACCAGAGTATCGAAGATCAGGCTCATGCGGATGTATCCCGGCCCGCGAGCGTAGTGACCGTAGGGAGAAGGAAAGCCCCAGTCACCAGTGGAATCGGCTATGGTGAGAATGTCTACCGAGTCTGTCGCGACCACAGGGCTGCTGCAGAGGATGAGCAGAAGCAGTCCGGCGGCGGCAAAGCCCAGCATGGGAAGGCACTTCAGGGAGAAGTGCTTTCGGGCAGCTGGTAATATGTCATTTGGATTCATCTTAAATTCTCCTATGAATCATAAATTGATCCAATATTATTAAGATCATAACTAATAGAAGTATGTCCATCAACAGATTATTTCAACTTATCAGTAACACTTGTTAATCTGCATGCATTTCATTTACTCATATCTTCGGCCCATAGGCGATGAGCCTCATGGAGTTGGCGATAACCGGAATGGAGGACAGCTCGTGCAGCATCGCGCCGGTCACAGGCGTCAATATTCCCGGCACGGTCAGAGCTACGGCGATCGCCAGCACGCCCAGGGAGAAGACCAGGTTATGCTTGATGGTGGCAATGGCTTTTCTGGAGACCATGATCAGGTGCGGCATCTTGGAGAGATCATCTGAGAGAAGACCGACATCCGCCGTCTCAATAGCCACATCAGTCCCGGCAATGCCCATGGCAATTCCCACATCAGCCTGAGCCAGCGCCGGGCCGTCATTTACCCCTTCACCAACAAAGGCCACCCTATGCCCAAGCGATTGCAGTTTTTTCACGATCTGCACCTTCTCCTGGGGCATCTTCTCGGAAAAGTGCTCCCTAACCCCAAGGGTCATGGCCACGCGCTCGGTTGCCGCCTGACTGTCACCGGTCACAATCACCACATTCAGGCCAAGATCTGCCAACTTCTGAACGACGGGCTTGGATTGCGGCCTCAGCTCATCCTCGAAGGCAAAGAGGCCTTCTGTCCTGCCGTTGATGGCAACAAGGATAACGTTGCAGCCCGATTCCTGCAGAGCGCGGGCCTTCTCCCGAACCGCCCCGTCGATGGCAATGCCCTCTCTTTCCAGGCTGCCGACGCTTCCTAAAAAGACATCGCACTCTCCTACACGGGACCGTATTCCCAGGCCGGGAAGGGCCTCGAAATGCTCCGGGTCCATCAGTTTCATGCTACGATCTTTGGCTGCTGAAACCAGGGCTCTGCCCAAAGGATGCTCGCTGAACTTTTCCGCAATTGCTGCGCTCTCCAGCAGCCTGTCCTGGGATACGGCCCCGAGAGGGATTATTTGCATAAGCCTGGGCTTTCCTGCAGTCAGAGTGCCGGTCTTATCGAAGATCACGGTATCCACATGGGAGAGAGCCTCCACAGCTGCCCCCTTCTTGATAAGGCTGCCTCGCATTGCCGCACTTCCTATGGCGGCCACAAGAGCGGTGGGCGTCGCCAGCACAATCACGCAGGGGCAGAAGACTATGAGCATGGTAATAGCCCTCATGACGTCCCCGCTCCACCACCAGAGAAGGGCTCCGGCGAAAAGAGCCGTGGGCATATAGATCCTGGCGTAACGGCTCAGCAATCTTTCAATCGGTGGCTTGCTGGCCTGGGCCTCTTCAATCAGAACATGAATCTGGCCCAGCGTCGTCTCCCTGCCTATCCTGGTGACGCGCACCTCCATCGCCCCGACCTCGTTAAGAGTTCCGGCGAATACGTTATCGCCTGTCTTCTTCTCCACAGCCAGGCTCTCACCGGTTATGGCCGCCTGGTTGACAGAGGCAGAGCCTGAGACGACCAGTCCGTCCACTGCAATCCTATCTCCGGAGCGGACGAGGAGAAGATCGCCTACTGCAACATCCTCCAGGCAGACGGTCAGGTCCCGGCCATCCCTGCGCACGATGACTCTGTCCGGCAGAAGCCTGGCCAATGACTCCAGGGATTGATTGGCCCGGGCGGCAACAAAGTCCTCCAGCAGCCCGCCCACGAGAAGCAGGACGGCGACAACAGCCGCAGCGGAGTACTCGCCGATGGAAATGGCGGCGATGGTGGCGATGGAGACGGGAATGTCTGCCGTGAAGTCACGATCACGGATGCCCTGCAGAGCAGACCACCATATGTAGGAGGAGCCCACCAGGGCGGCGGCCAGGTAGATTACCCCTGCCCCATCCCGGCCCTCTGCGTGGGAGAAGAGGCCTCTGGGATAGGAGATGACGGCCAGAATGAGGAGCAGGCCACTGGCAAGCGTAAAGAGCGTTCCAGGATCGAGGATGAAGCTTCTGTAGCGCATCAGCCAATGCTGGGTCTTGCAGGAGACAGCGACTACGGGGGTATTATTACCATCGTCAGGCATTTTGTTTTATTCTCCTAAATATTTAGCATCAAGTAAGCTTTGTTACTACTATTTTGAGAAATAGTAACAACTGGACGAAAGGAGATATGAGAATAAATAGTTTATGAGAAAGAGAAAAGACTCAAAATAGAGATCACATCAATATTCAATTCTCTTTCCTCTTCTCCCACCACATCTTCACCCGCACAGACGAGCCGGGCAGAGCCAGCTCTCCTCTCTCCTCAAACATGGCTCCTCGCAGGTACTCCCGCAGTATCGCCTTCTGCTCCTCGGTCTCCGCCTGAGCCTGGGGGGCGAGGGTCCGCATGGCCTCATCCAGATTCGAGTACCTCTGATTGTGGACCAGCGGGAAGGTGCTGACATTCGGATAGATGCCCATCTGGTAGAGCACATTGTAGAGCACATCGCTCTTTGGGCCCGGCTGGTATTCCCGGCCATGCAGCCTGGGCCACAGATCATGCCACTGCCAGTCCCAGGAAGTCGGCCCGGCAAAGTGGTAGAGGTAGATGTACCTGGACGATGCCTGCATCATCTTCTCAATGGCCGCCCGGATGTCGGACATTCCCAGGGAAAACGAGGCGATCACCACATCGTATGGTGCTTCCAAGTCCCTCCGGACATCGACATCCTCCCAGCGCTTCTGCACAATATCGATGTTGTTGACGCCGCGCTCTGCCATCTTCTCCTGCATGACGCTGCGCATTCCCTCCGCGGGCTCCACTGCGGTGACGTGCCTGACCCTGGCGGCGAAGGGAATGGCGAGAGTTCCAGGCCCGGAGCCGATGTCCAGGATGCGGGAATCGGAGTTGATATCCGTCCCCTGGATGACCGCCTCGGTTCGGTGAGAATTAACCTGGCACATGTTCCAGAAGCGCAGAGCGCTCTCCCGGCTCTCCCAGATGGAAGGGCAATCACGGCTGCGGTCCGACTGCCGGTTGCCCTTCATCCGGCTCATCCAGATCTCATTCCAGTCGAGGTCTTTGCATGAATCTACTTTACATGAATCTATCATGATAATCGCCTCATCTCACAGCGTCTCAGCTCTCAGCATTGGGGTATGACCGGCCCGGCTGCATATTTATCGCTCTTTCCCGTGAATACCGGGCGGACGAATTGCATTCCATTCGGCCCGCCCATGGAGCATAGCGGCATGGCTTTCTCGTAGTCCATCCCTTCCGTCTCGCTGAAGAACCGGTCGTCCGCCTCAAGATGCACCACCCGGCCGATGATGAGAACATACCTGTCCCTGGCGATCTCCTCCTCCAGGGTGCATTCCGCCCAGGCAAGACATCCTTCTATGCCGGCAGCTTTGACAACCTTCGAAGGCCGGGGCGTGAGGCCCGCCTCCACCATCTCATCTACCTCCGGAGGATAATTCCGGGCGCAGATCATCACCGCGTCCTCCATGCCAGCTCTGGGCACATTGATCACGAACTCCCCGGTCTGGCGGATGTTGTCCAGGGTGTCCCTCTTCGGCCAGGAGGCGATGAGCACCTCATCCAGCGGCCTGAGCACGGGAGTGACACATGACCAGGGTGCAGCATTGCGGACGCCTTCCTGAGAGGCCGTCGAGATGAGCACCACTGGAAGAGGCATGATCTGGCCCCTCTGGCTCGGCTTCAGGATCATTGCCGGTCACTCTGCCATGAGCCGGTCCACGATCTCTTTCATCTCTTTGATCTGCGGCACCTTGTCGCCCTTCAGGCAGGCCTTGAAGACTCCTCCATCAAAAGGCAGGATGCCGATGATTTTCTCTTTGTCCACCAGATTTCTCAGCTCCAGGGCATCCTCATTCATGCGGTTGAGGACGAAGAATACCGGCTTGTTGATCTTGGCAGCCATCTCGGATATCTTGGCGGAGAGCTGCACCGACTCAAAGCTCGGATCGATTACGACCAGTATCTTGTCGCAGCCCCCTTCCACTCCCCTGCCGAAGTGCTCGATTCCGGCATCTGTATCGATGATCACCTGCGTGCCGTCGGCCTTCAGCTTCTGGATGAACTCCCTGGCTAAAGCGCCCATTGGACAGGCGCAGCCCTCCCCAAAGTCATGGATCTTGCCTATGGCCACGAGCTTTATGCCATTCTCGCCCACGATCAGCTCCGCTGGGATATCTTCAAGGGAAAAGTCCTCCAGAATGGACAGCTTTTCTTTGCCCTCCGATCGCATGAACTTCCTCATCCTCTCTCCCAGGCCCTTCTTTCCTCCCAGAGATTCCATGTAGTCCCTGGGTTGCTCAAGCCCGAGGTGCTTGTACAGGCCGAAGTTGGACTCGTCCGTATCCACGACCAGGACCTTCTCGCCCCGCGCCGCCAGCTCTCTTGCCATCAATGCCGATACTGTGCTCTTTCCGCATCCGCCTTTGCCGCAAATTACCAGTTTCATCTTCCTCTTGCCTCCTGATTTCCGGATAACATGAATCGAATACGTTACGGCAGAGCAGTGCGGCATGATGTCTTAAGAATCTTTCTATTAGTGATACTAATTACAATTGTGAATAATTGACGAGATAATTAGTGTTAATAATCGATGGAGTAGGGAAAACAACTTGATCCTCGGGCAGGGATCATGCCCAAAAGATGAAAAACGGGAGAATAATAGGCACCGCTGATATGAGCAGTGAAGGCTGCAATTTTTTAGGGCTATGATCTCGATAAAAAACAGCCATAGTCTCGCGAATGTCCAAATGCGTCTGAGAACGCGCGTATCTGAATCGCACGCACAGGTGATCTCATATGCATAGATCGCAAATCGCACCAGCTATAGATACAGATGTCATAATCTTGATATTTCTTGACTTGACATATTAAGGAGCAGCCAATATCGGTGCATAAAAATTAAGTATTAAAATTCATGCATAATTATATAACATATTGTTTATAATTTTCAAGGAGTTGGTGCGGAGGATGAGATTCTCATATCTCACAAAGCTTTTTCGTTAGAACCTCCAATCTTGAATCAGAGTATAGGAGGGATAGATGACGACAAAAGGATATTCTTTGGCAATGTTGGCGTTTCTGATAATATCTTTCTTTGCATCAACCGCAATGGGGAGCACAACATCTCCTTATTCAGTTGATTTTGACCTTCATAACATGGCTGAGTTCGACGATAATACAATAGAAGCAGAGGATATTGTTGCATTCATTCAGGAGAAATATCCTGATTCACCTATGCTAAGTGAAACCGATATTGGTGGCTGCTTTATAACTACTGGACAGGCCAATAATGTAAATCCGGCGTTTCTTGTTGCAACAGCTTGTTTAGAGAGCGGTTTCGGTACGCTTGGTTGGGCAGCATCACATCCTGAATGTCACAATGCCTTTGGATATGGTATACCAAGTGGGTCCACACAACCTGACGATCTTAATTGCATGGATAGTTGGTGTTCAATGATAGAAAGAGTAGCATCAGTTATCGCTCATGGAACTAACTACTATGCACAAGGGTTGAATACCGTGGGCCAAGTTCGTGGTAAATACGCTGCCAGCCCCAATTCGGATTCTATAGCAAGCTTAATGAATGAATTACATACATTTAGCATAAATCGTAAGTCGACTAGCTCAATTGCTGCTTTGGATATTGTGCAAGATGAAAACCAGCAAGGCACTAGTGAATCACAATCATCAGGGACACAGATCGGTAGCGTAACTGCGTTCAAGTGGATTGGGATGGATGAAGATAGAATCAGCCAAAAAAGCTGCGTTCCCGACAATGATTTTGATGGTCATTTCCTTCTTAATCTATACCTTCCGTGCCCCATAAATATTGAATCTATCTCAATATATAGCACTGATGAAACGGGAAACCCCTCTGGAGGTCAGATCTGGGAGACAACTTCCAAAAATAATCACTGGATAGTTGGCGTATTTGATAATGGTACTCCGCTAAATGCTGGATATGTGCCATCTTTAGGTGTTTTTTCGGGACAAATGCGATTAGATCTATATGTGGCTAACTCAGGATGGTTTAAACCAGGAAATTGGTTTAAAGTAGCGGTGAATTTGGGAGAACTTCAAAAACAAACAACAATTCCATTAGCGTAAGCTCCAATTTTAAATTTTTTGTGCATGACTATTCTGCGTGGTGAACAATTCTCGATGATGCAGCGGAAGATGTTGTTTTGCAATTTGCTCCGTTCAAGCCCAGTAGATCTAATGTAGCAAATTCGATGAATTTATTCAAAATAAAAGGAGTATATATATAAAATTTGAGCTACATTTAACATAAGCAATCGTTGGATAATGGTTGCATCTATTAAGAAATTTGATATATATATTCAAAATTTATTGTAAATTATCGCAATATTTAAATAGCTTCATGAGTGATTACCAAAAGATAAATTTAAGCAGAAGGAGGAAGTTACCATGGCTACGTTATTATTGCCACCGCGTGTCTTAGATCCGATTTCTGAGATCAGTACTTCTATTATGGTAGAGGGTCAACTTATAAATACTCAAGTGGTTATTATCTCCAATGGAGATTTCAAAAATCCCATCGCCAAAGGTCTTGCGAGATCATCCCCACAGGAGTTTCCGTTAAGCTCCGGCGTTGTGCTCAAGGCAGGGTCGGTAATTGCTGCTATCCAGTCCTACCACGGTACTCAAAGCGAGCCCTCGCCGGATCCTGTCACAGTACAGGCTGCACTCAAACCGCTTGCCACACCAGTGATTTGCAGTCATCTTTATATCCTTCCTTTTATTGTGGGCATAGACAAACTGACGGCCGGAGCGAAAGCGGAAATTTATAAACAAACTATTCTGCTGGGTAGCGCAGCAAATTGTACCGGTAGTGTTGGCGTTGGAGTCCTAAACAAAATCGCCCAAGGTGATACGATATCCGTAGACCAAGCAGGCCCGTCTCATGCTACGAGTTCATCTGTTGTGAGCTTGCCTGCCGAGGTGCCTGTGATGGACCCGCTGCCATCGCCCAAGATCAATTCACCAATTGAATGCGATACCGCCATCTTATTAAGCGATGTTCTGGATGGCTCCCTGGTAACCATCCGACGGATGCCCTCGACTGGCAAAGCAGAGGATTTAGTCTATTCTTATTGGGGTGGGACATGGTATGCACCTCTGAGTAAACCACTTAAGCCGAATGAAAAGCTTTTGGCAAAACAAGAATTTCAACGGAGGGGGGAGGTTGGTGGAGATGAATATCCTCCGGGATCTCACAGTTCCTGGTCAGACGTGGTCCCTGTGGGAAGTGCTCAGTCGCTGCCTCAGCCAATTATCTGGGGTCCAATATGCCCTGGCGCAACTTCAGCACTTATTTCCAACTGTCGCCCGGGTGCAATACTTACATTATCTGTGAATGTGAATGACACCAAGGTGGTGCTGGGCACCTGGCGCGTTCCGCAAAGCAGTTGGTGCACTGTCCCGTTATCGAAATTTCCGGATGGAAAGGGCCGTAAGCTTTTTGTAATGCAAACAACTTGCAACAGCTCTAGCGAATCGAACGGGACGCCAATAGATGATTTTCCAAAGACCCCTGATGCTCCACGCCTTCCCTTGACTTTATACGCCTGCTCGGGCACAGTGCGGGTTACCAACATCTTGCCAGGAACAAAAGTGACCATACATTCCACGAAGTTGCAGGCACCTATCGCACAATTGCGTGTTTACAGCGACCATGCGGATATCAAGGTCTGCCCGGGTCTGATTAAGGACGATGATATTTGGGCGGAACAGGGCGGTTGTTCAAAAGATCAGGCCAAATCGAGCACCGTGCATGTCAGCGCGCTTGACAAGTTGCCAAAACCTGTAGTCCAGCCGTTCCGTTTGTTTACAAATCCCATAAAGGTCAGCAACGTGATACCGGGCGCTCTGGTGAATTTATGGATGGGTAAGCAGTGGCTGGCAAGTGCGGAAGCAGGCGATACCACGGTCGATGTGTATATTCCACCCAATAGTCTATGGTCCGAGTCGAAACTCATTGCCCGACAATCGCTTTGTTCCAGGATCTCAGATCAAAGTGATGAGGTTTTCGTGTCAAACGGCAAGATGAAGGTAAATGTACAAGTCGGGTCAGGTTCGAGCACATGGCCGGTTGTGTTCGGTGAACAATGCCAGCTCACGGTCACGACTACGGATGTAGACGACAATCAGTCCGTGCAGGGTTATGTCTACGTTGATGGCGTTAATGTGTGCCAGACCGGTCAAACCTTCTCGATCACATTTCAGGCAACCGCAGCTATGCCCATAGGAATCGTAAAGGCAAAGGGCTATGATGATGCCCCCATTAGCTGGCCCCAGCCATTGCGAAAAATGGTGCTAACGGTGGCCCCCACTTCTGTGAAACTGGGTGTTCCTGTAAGTCTGATCGTGTCTGCCTATGATATGTGGACCAAAGCTACTGTCAATGGGACTGTGCAGATTAAGCAATACACTTCGTTGACCGAAACGACTAGTACCTGTGTGATGCATGATGTGGGGTTAACCTTCGTCACATTTAATTATACCTGGCCCACCAAAATCTCCGAAAAGGCTTATCCGGACTCGGCAGCATTTGTGCAGGTTCGTTCAGATGGGTATCTAGGAGCTGACATTAGTCAACCTCAATTTGATGCGCCATCGCCTTTAACCGGTGTATTGACTTTAAACGTTAATCCGGGCATTAATAATTTTCCCGGGGTGGTGACATCCAATATGACGGTGAAATGGCACGTCAGTGGTCCAAATATTTCGATGGAATCCGGCGATAACCCAACGAACTTATCTTTGCCTGCGCCCCAAAATGGTGGCATCTTGGAGTGTGACATATCTGGCACTGCAAAATTTGATTTCAAGGGCATACTACATACAAAGAATGGCACGGACATTACAGATCAGAAAGATTGTATAGCTACCTTCGTCAAACAGTCTAAAATATATTGGTCGGGCAACTCCCAGTCAGTAGGTTTTGTAATCAAGTTCAACCAAGATACGGGTGCCTTTGAGTTATCATAGGACTATATAATTCCCGGACTCCTGTCCGGGCATGTTTTTCATGCCGGGCCCGCGCAAGATTATGCTGCGCATGTCTCCGAGCTTTGGTTGCGTCTCGGACCCTGCATTGAGTCGGTATTGGGCAGATTCAATTCAGGCCATCACCACGGTGTATTGGCTTCTCATGACGTTCCCCTTCCTTATTTTGGTGGGTCAAATGCGATGTTTTATGTTCTTGCTGCCGCGATTGCACGTGGTTTCATGTTTGGTAGTTCGCCAGGTGAAACGGCGGCGGCGCACCCCGCTGCAAGCAGACGGGGCATCCGAGGCGCCGCCGCATGAAGACGGAAATAGCTAGTTGATCCACTCCTAAGTTGGAAACGTATGCCCTTTATCCCCGATGCAAGCATCGGGGTATTGCTTTAAAAATGAAGTTGATTCGATATCTATGGTAAGAAGAGGCAACTCTACTATTTCACCATGATTCCTCCTATCATGCCTTTCCCGATGTGCCTCAGCATGGCTTCAATTTTTCGCAATATTTTATCATAAATATCATCCTTGAGCAACGGATACAGCGTTTTTTGCAGGGTTCCTAGACGCCCTGACATTGAAGGCCAATTTATATTTCTAGAGAATTGTGCAACCAGCAAATAGAGTAAGAGATTATGGATAATTTCTGCACAATGGCTCATACCGCTATTTGCCAGGAATAATGCCAAGGAGATCTATTTTTATAAGTGAACAGTCTTCAAAGACGTTGAGTTGGCATAACATGATGGCGATGAATGCATTCTTGGTGGTCATCCTGCTGACAGCTTTATCGATTGTATCAGGCACAATAGCTAACGTTGACTTTCCGGATTCAATTAGCATGAATTTATCCATAATCGAAACAAAGTTTAATGAAATAAACAGAGATGGTTTTGGAACACGAGATGGATTGAGCCTTACCTATGTCCCTCAAAAACATCCAATAATGTCAAAAGATGCATGGAACTTACGAACTCAAACTATTGAGAATCTACCAAAGGCCGGGATCAGTCCTGACGGCATTTCTGAGATTAGTTACCCGTCGTCTTTCAGCCTTTTGAGTCATGTTCCGTACAATGCCAGCGAGAGAGATCAAGGTTACTGTGGTAATTGTTGGGTTTGGGGTTGCACAGTTCCTATAGAGGTTGCTAACGATATTCAGAACGAGGTGCACGATCGCTTGTCTATTCAATATTTTAACTCAAACAGTTGGGCTTGCTGTGGTGGCTGGGAGTTAGTTTTTCAGGACTTTTATAGTAAACAAGGAAAAATTATTCCATGGAACAATACAAATGCCAGTTATCAGGATAGCAGGAGGCATTGTTCAGATGGTACCAGTGTACCAGCTAGCTCCATCTCGACCACGCCAAACTACTCGATAACGTCTATTCAATGGCATGAAATTTTAACCAATGGTGTCAGTAGAACTCAGGCAATTAGAAATATCAAGAGCTATCTTTACGAGAATAAGGCTTTAACTTTAGGCTTTTATTTGCCTGATTTTGCACCATTCCGGGACTTCTGGGGGTCCAATTCCGGTAACTGGGAGCCAGATAGCTACTGCGAACTGCCTGATGGAGCCGATCCTGGTGGACATGAAGTAACAGTTGTGGGTTGGAATGACTCTACTGATTCGTGGATCGTGCTAAACAGTTGGGGAGTCGATTCTGCACACCCCGACGGGACTTTTAAGCTCAAAATGGATATGAACTACAGTTGCACAAATGGTGGTAACTCTTCATACAGCTTCGGGTATTTCGATGTGACCTTTGGCAAGACTAACACTCCATCTAATGCGCCTACCACGCCTTCAGGTCCGAGTTCTGGAAAAATTATCGAAACAACTTACAAATATACCACATATGCAAAAGATCAAGACATAGACGAGATAACGTGGATAACATGATGGCTAAAAATGCGTTACGTGCAGGGGACGAGATTTTCGGATGAGAGAATATCTCACATAAAATCCATATATCTAATTCACATCACTGCAAAATGCTGGATCTTATCGGAGGCAAAAAGGCGATATTCTCAAGTCTCTAAATAGGAAAGAAGAGGCAGATGCGGCATATGCCAAAGCCAAGGAATTGGGGTATCCAGGCTGATTGTAATGATTTAGAAGTGAGTTTAAACTGTAAAAACCATCCTTTATTTTTAGGTATTCTCAAGAATAGAACATTTTTTATAAATATACTTTAGATCTGTAAAATAGAGTGCCTGACGGTTCGCGGCGGATTATGAAGCAGCTTTCTATTCTTACTGATGTTGGAAAACCGATTTCGGGTAATCGTCGACAGATTATTCCACAGTGTAATGGAATGGATAGTTGGACAAAAGGGATTTAGACAAAGTCGGAAAGGCTGCATAATGCAGTATGCATAACTTGCATAAATGGCGCTATCCCTTCTTGCAGCCCATACCGAATCACAGAAAAAAGATTTGATAGCTGCACGAGGCAGCTAACACTAATCGACCCGATCTACATTACGCCGGCAACCTTCAGGGGATGCATGCCCGCATTCTCAAGCTGAGCCAGCATGGGTGAATCCACCTTGAACTCCTTGAGGACGGTTATGAATGCTTCGGGTTTATCTGCCCAGTCCATGAGGACAATATCCTGGTAGAGCTTTGAGCCCCAGGACGGTCCGGTCCAGGCTGGCAAGGCAACTGCGCTGAAGTTGTAGGCCAGAGCGAGAGCGTCGCCCGACTTTGCGGTATCATTCCAGCGGATGTAAATTCCGGCGATATTGGGAACGGCCTTCTTCTCCGCATCCGTCAGGGCCATGACAAACATGCCGCTCTTGCCGGGTGTGGCGTCCCAGCGCATCTGGAAGAGGTCGTCCTTGCACCAGTTGGGGCAGGATATGACCTTGTAGCTCTCGGTTGAGATGTTGTTGATGGGCAGCTTCTCCTCCACGTACTTTGCCAGGAACTGGCCGCTGGTAACGCCCGGGCAGAGATGGTCATGGAAGCAGGTGGCCTGGATAAAGTCAAAGGACCCACCGCGTGCCCAGACATTGGCTATGCCCGCCAGCGAGGCCTCATTGCCGCCGAATGCCTTTCCGTTGAATGTGGCATTGCCCTCATCAGTATGGTTTCTCAGATATTCGATATCCACATTGCCCTTGGATATTTTGCTGAATACCTTATCATTGGAGAGAGCCTTGAACTCCTCCAGGCTTCCATTGAGAGATTTGCTGTTTGCCTGCAGATAGACTGCCTCTCCGGTGGCCCTGTCAAAGAAGAAGAACCAGACAGGCTTGTAGTAGGGGCGCAGAACCTGGAAGAGGTTTCCGTCGCCAATGCTGTTTCCGCTCTCATTCATCAGGCCCCTGATAGCGCCCTGGGTTGTCTGACCGTCGACTATGGCGTGTCCGGCGCTGGTCAGGATGAGGACGTTGGCATCTCCTATCTCGACCTTGAGATCCTGCATGGCAGCCTTGGCTGCCTTGGTTCCAAGTTCCTGCATCACTGCATTATCTGCCAGAGCCATTCCCGGAATCAAAATCAAGAGAACGCCTATGGCAATTGTTTTGCATCTAGCACTCGTTTGAAATTCCTCCGTGTTAATCTGGTCAGTATTACGCAGCATTATTTAAGACTATCTAATATGAAATTATTACTAATAATGCTATACGTTCATTAAATATAGACGGCAGGGACTTCCAGATCGGTTCACTAATAATATTCTGATAATATATAATCTAAAATTATTACAGCATATAATCTTAATAGTCTTTGGTATTTATCCTTTTGAGTGATATTATCAGAGATTTCTGGGTATAAATGATTTAAGCTTAATAGAATTTATTGATATCTAATTAGAAATCAAAATGCATAACATATGTAATCTAATAATGATAATAACGAAAAGTCTTAAATATAGCTGAATATTTAACACCAAACAGACATAAATTGAGATCCAGAGCCACATAACCGGCCCAATGATCAATATTATGAACTGAGGAGAAAGACTGATGAATACAATCAATTTTAAGAGAAGATCGCTGCTAATATTATTAATATGCTCCATATTATTTGCGAGCATGACGGCGATGGCATCCTACCCAAAGACTTTCACCGATACACAGGGCAGGGAGATCACCCTGGACAAAGCGGTAGAGAGAATAGTCACCCGATCACCCGACGAGGCCAGAATCGTGATCGCCCTGGGATATGGCGATAAGCTGGTAGGCGGGGAGCAGTCCACCAAGTCCTGCCTCTGCCCCATGACCTTTGATAACACGACAGAAGGCTGCAAGAGCTGCTATGAGACCATAATCGACGGTCGTATGCCCGACCTTCCCGAGGTCAGCACCAGATACGACATCTATTATGAGAAGATCGCCGCCCTCAAGCCCGACATCATCTTTTGCGGAAACCTGAAAGATGCCGAGGCATTCGAGGAGAAGATCGGCTGCCCGGTGGTTGTCCTTGGAGGACAGGGCTGGAACTTCGGCGAGGACGGATACTTTAACAGCATTCGGGTGGCCGGTGAGGCCCTGGATGCACAGGATAAGGCCGAGGAGCTTATCGCCTTTGTCAAGGACGAGGTGAAGAAGATAAGCTCGGTAACGGATAGCAAAAAGCAAGAAGACAGGCCCAAGGTTTACTTTGCCTCCCGAGGTGCCAGCAATGCTTTCTACGACCCCAAAGAGGGCAGGGACTTCACCCGCACAGAGCCCAAATACGATCCTCTGACCATGGCTGGCGGCAACAATGTCGCCTCAGAGGTCAATGGCTCGACGGTCAATGTGGCATTGGAGCAGATCATCGCCTGGAATCCTGATTACATCTTCATATCCAATAGCGATGCAGGAAACAATACCGGCCTGGATTTCATCAAAAACAGCCCGGAGCTGGCCTCCATCAACGCCATAAAGAACGGCAACGTCTACAACTGCTTCTATCCCCACTGCCGTGGAACCCCACCAGATAGAAACATCTTGAACATGGTTTACATGGCCAAGATCCTCCATCCTGATGATTTCAAGGACCTGGATATGGAAAAGGAGGGCAACGATATATTCAAGGCTTTCCTGGGAGTGGACGGCGTCTTTACCGAGTATGCCGACTACCTGGTCTGGCCCAGAGAATACCTGGACAGCCTGAAGTAGGTGGGGACGACAATGCCGGGAATCATCAACTGGAACGAATTGTGGAAGGCCACCCATGCGGGTGGCTTTCATCATCACGGAAAAGACCTGGCTGCTCACTGGGACAGCCGGGCCAGGCTGTTCAACAAACGGGTCATGAAGAACAGGGAGAGGGCCAATAGCCAGGTGGCTATCCTCGGTCTGACTTCCGCCGAGACGGTGCTGGATATGGGAGCAGGCACCGGCAGGCTGGCTCTGCCATTGGCCTGCCAGGCCAAAAGCGTAACGGCACTGGATCAATCGGCTGGGATGCTCGCCTGCTTGCAGGAGAACATGGCAGCAGAGGGAATTGGAAACATCCGTTGCATTCAAAAGAGCTGGCAGGACGTGGCCCTCGATGAGATCGAGCCGCATGATGTGGTACTTTCCTCCAACTCCCTGGGCGTCTACGACCTGAAGGAGGCACTGATCAAGATGGATGCTCTGGCTAAAAGAGCGGTCTACATATTCACCTTTTCCGATGGCAAGAGAGACGACGGCCTCAGGCAATTCCTGAAGGAAAACAGAGATGGGGAAAGCAGAGATGGACGACGGGGTGGCAGGCATGGCAGGAGCGAGATTGGACCGGCCGGCTATCTGGTGATCTACAATCTGCTTGCCGAAATGGGCATTCTTGCAGATATCAGGATGATGAACTGGCAGTCTGATGAGCACTACGCAAGCCTTGATGAGGCCGTGGCCGAGTGGAAGGAGATGCACGAGGTGCCTGATGAAAAGGATCAGCCGCTCAGGGAGTTTCTCTCCCAGAGGCTGACGAAGGACGGGTCTGGACTGTGCATGCACCGCAGCCACAGGCAGGTTCTGATCTCCTGGCAGAAAGACGGGGCTTCACCCGTTTAGGAGGATGCCAAGATGGTTTCCATCCCACTTCTCGCCGGTTCGGTCGTCGCTCTGGGACTTTTGGCCTCGGCTTTTCGGGTGGTCAGACAGTATGAGCGGGCAGTAGTATTTCGCCTGGGAAAGATCAAAAAGGAGAGAGGTCCCGGCCTTTTTGCCCTCATTCCCCTGGCAGACAAAATGGTGCGGGTGGACATGAGGGTGAGAGAGCTGGATGTTCCCAAGCAGACGGTCATCTCCCAGGACAACGTGACCCTTGAGGTAGACGCGGTCATTTACTACAAGGTAGTGGATGCCACAAGGGCCATCGTCGAGGTGGAGGACTTCGAGGCAGCCACTCTTCTTCTCGCCCAGACCACTCTGCGAGATATCCTGGGCCAAAACGAGCTGGACACCATTCTCTCAGATAGAGACGATCTCAACAAAAGAATCAAGGAGATCCTCGATTCCACCACCGGTCCCTGGGGCATGCATGTGGTTATGGTAACCATGAGGGATGTCTCTTTACCCGAGAATATGCTGCGCGCTATCGCCCGGCAGGCGGAGGCGGAGAGGGAGAAGAGAGCCCGCATAATCCTGGCGGAAGGAGAGCTGCAGGCTTCCAGGATGATGAACGAGGCCGCAGACATGTACGAAAACAAGCCCAGCGCCCTCAAGCTGCGGGAGTTTCAGACTCTGACCGAGATCGCTAAAGAGAAGAACATGATTGTGGTCTCAACCGGCTCGAGTTCAAACGGATCAATTGATGGGCGCATGAACTCAGACCTTCCCCTCTTCATGGGGCTGGCCAAGGCAGCTGCGGGTAATAAATGACCAGCTTTCGGACGCTCTTCTACCGTGCAAAGCCCGATGCCAGCCTCTCCCGGGCCAGGAGGGCGGGCAAGAAGAGCAATCCTGAGGTGGCTCACGAGAGATTCAAGCTCATCAGAATCGTCTTCGTGCTGGGGATTTTCGGCCTGCTGGTCCTGCTCACCGGAGTCATAATCACCCTGGGGCCTCTGAACATATCGGTATCTGACTCCTATTCGGCACTGCTCTCCCGCTTCTGGCCAGACTACTTTTCAGTCGACGCCCTGACATCCCGTGTGGTCTGGAACATCCGCTTTCCCCGGATTTTAGGGGGAATTATGGCCGGATTCGGTCTGGGGATATGCGGCTGCGTGATGCAGGCGGTTCTCAAAAACCCCCTGGCCAGTCCCTTCACCCTGGGCATCACCGCGGGAGCTCAGTTCGGAATCTCCATCGCCGCAGTCATCGGCTTTTCCATTCTGGGAGGCCCGTTCTTCATAATCGGCAACGCATTCTTCTGTGCTCTTCTATGCTCGCTGTTCATCATCGGCCTTGCGGCCATCAAGGGAGCAACATCTGAGAATTTAGTGCTCGCCGGCATCGCCGTGAACTACTTCTTCACAGCCATGAGTTCGCTTCTCAAGTATTTCGCCAGCGATGAGCAGTTGCGCCTCATGACCAACTGGGGCATGGGAGATCTGGCTGCTTTTTCCTGGACCAACTCGCAGCTTTTGCTCATAATATTCATCATCTGCATTCCTCTGCTCATGACCAAATGCTGGGATCTGAACATCATGACCGCCGGAGACGAGACTGCAAAGAGCATCGGCGTGAATGCGGAGATGACACGGATATTCATAATGGTGGTCAGCAGCCTGCTGGTCGCCACCATCGTCTGCTTCATGGGAACAATTGCCTTTGTGGGACTGGTAGCACCTCACATGGCCCGCATGGTCATTGGCGGAGATCACCGCTTCCTCATTCCCGCATCCGGCGTGCTTGGCGCGCTGGTTCTCATGTCTGCGGACGCTGTGGGAATGAATCTGATAGCGCCTACCATAATCCCAACTGGAATCATGACAAGCATCGTGGGAGTTCCATTCTTCATGTATCTCATGATGAAAGGCAAGAGAAAGGAGTTTTGGACATGATGATCAAGCTTCAGGCCAAGGATATTGTCTTCGGCTACACCAGCACCCCGATCCTGGATAACGTGAGCTTTCAGATCGCCCCTTCTAAACTGGTGACCATAGTAGGGCCGAACGGCTCTGGAAAGTCGACATTGATCAAATGCATCGATCGAATCACTGCTCCTCAGGGAGGCAGCATTCTCATCGACCGAAAGGATGTGACCCAGATGAGCAGGATGGACATGGCCAGGTATCTGTCCTACGTTCCGCAAAGTTCGGTGCGCATCTTTCCGACAAACGTCTTTGATACCATTCTGATGGGCAGAAGGCCCCATATCGGATGGCTGGGAAGCGACAGGGACGAGAAGAAGGTCTGGGAGGTCCTCAGGCTTCTGGATATCGAAAGACTGGCCATGAGAAACTTCTCGGAGCTATCCGGAGGCCAGCAGCAGAAGGTTCTGATTGCCAGGGCCCTGGTCCAGGAGGCAGAGGTGATGCTTCTCGATGAGCCAACCAGCAACCTGGATATCTGGCATCAACTGGACGTCATGAACATAATCAAAGATGTGGTCAAAAAGAAGGAGATCACCGCCATTATGGCTCTGCATGACCTCAACCTGGCATCGCATTACTCGGATCGCATCATCATGATGAAGAAAGGAAAAATTGTTGCTGCGGGCGATCCCCATTCGGTGATCACTGAGGAGAACATTGCCTCCGTCTACAGGGTAGAGGCGGCGGTAAGAAGCCTGTCCGACCGGCCCATGATCATGCCCCTGCGACAGATCCGGGAGGCGAAAGCCTACTAGATCTTTAAAAATCAAACAGCGACTTCTGCTTCTTCTCCCCAGCCGCAGGTGCCTTCCGCTCCGCCCGGCTCTCTCCCTCAGCTTTCTTGGGCCTGCCCCTCTTGCGTGGCTGGGCTGGAGCGCTCGCTTCCGTCCCTCCGTCGGCGGGAGCCTCCTCCTGCCGGGGCACGACCGCCGGCGATGCCGTGGCTGCCGCCTCTACTATGGGCGGCTCCACCTGTAGAGGGCTTGCTATATCGGCGATGGCCTGCACAGCTTCAGCCACGCCCACCTGCGCCGGGCCTGCATCCGCCCGCCCGGCCAGGCTCTCTGTTCTCTCGGGCCTTGCCGCCGCAAGCGGCTGCTGGGCTCTGGCTGCCCAGGACAGCTCTATATCCTGGTACTCCTCCGCCTCCCGCAACTTCATCGCCCCCTCGAAGATGTTCTGCACCTTCTTGGTGGAGGGAGTGCTTCCCAGGAGAAGGGCGATCTCATCGGCATCCAGCTCCAGCTCCGCAGCCAGAGGGATTGCCTTCTTTTTGTCTGCCAGAAGGAGCCCCACAAAGCCCATCAGCTCCGCCCGCACAAAGGCCGCTGAGACATGGCAATGCCTGCCGATCTTTTTTGCAGCCGAGTCCCGAATGCTGCGCGCCTTCCTGGTCTGGCCCATCTGCCTCCATCGGCTGGGGGGCCGGAATGCCACATAGCCGTGCCGGGCTGCGGCCTTTGCCGCATGCACCCCACCGGTCATGAGAAAGCTCGCGTAGCGCCACAGCCCGTAGTTCTGCCGGACCCGGACCCGCCCTAAAAAGACATCCGCCCGCGCCAGCTGCTCATAGCCCCTCCATAGGTCCTCGCCCCTGTAGGCCAGGGGCAGGTTCTCGTCCACCCAGCCGATGAGGTCCTCAGGGCTCTCGTCCAGCGCGTAACTGGCCTGAAGGGCTTCCTGGGCACTATTGCCTTTGAAGATGACCTCCAAAACCCGGAAGATGGAGGACTTGACATCGCGCTCCGCCGTGGCCACATCATCTTTCGCCAGAGCCGTCTGGCCCTGGGCGGCGGCCTGCAAATCGTTAACCCCGGAGCGCATGTCCCCACCGGCCCGCTCGGCAATCATCATCAGGGCATCAGGATCGCAATCAACGCCCTCCGCCCTGCAGATCTCCCTCAGAGCCTGGGCGATGGTGGTGGAGCGCACCGACCGGAACTGTATCCCCTTGGCCGCGTCCCTCAGTGGCTTTTCGATTTCATAATACTCATTGGCGATGAGCAGAACCGGCTGGCGGGTATCTCTGACCAGCCGCAGCATTGCCGCCGCACCGCCCCGGTCTGCAGAGCCGTGCAGATTGTCCGCTTCATCCAGAATGACCAGGCGAAGCTTGCCTGAGAAGGTCATGGAGCGCGAGGCCGGTCCGGCGATCTTCTCAATCATGCCTGCCGTGCGCGCATCTGAGGCATTCATCTCGATGTAGTCCCAGTCAAATTCATGCGCCAGGGCAAGAGCCGCCGATGTCTTGCCGGTTCCCGCCGGCCCGTAAAGTATCGCGGCCCCGGTGATGGGCCTGCCTCCATCCCAGGACAGAGCCCATGCCCTCAGCTCATCGATGGCCTTGCCGTTTCCTAAAACCTGTTTGAGAGTACCGGGACGGTACTTTTCAGTCCACTTAACCGCAGGGGGCATTTTTACCTCTGAACTGACAGAACAATTGACTACCTGTCTAACTGGCTGCCAGACTACCAGATGCCCTCTCTGCCGGTCATCTCTGCTATCTCGATCTCCCAGATGGTCATGGGCATCCTCTCCAGCACCTCGCGAGAGAACTTCTTGCCGCCGTGACCTCCCAGGCCCTTGCCTGTGAAGGCATCAAACATCCTCTGCTTTGCCTCAACGCTATCGGAAAGGCGGCAGCTGCCATAGGCCAGAACACTCGCCCATCTCTCCTTCTCCAGAAGGTCTACCTGAAAACAGACTCGGGGATTAAGAGTGGCATACTCTACCTTCCGTCCCCCGCCCCGGGAGTGAAGGTAGATCTTGCCGTCCTGATAAACATAGGACATGGGAATGACATACGGCTGACCGTCTTTGGACAGAGCTAACCGGCCGTATCTGACTCTAGAAAGAAGACTCGTGCACTCATCCGGAGATAGATCCCTGGGCTTCATAGCGGAAAAGTTGGTCGCTCATGCATTTAATTTTTGCCTTTTCAAGGGGACCCTTCACTGCCGGCCTGAAAAGAAGGCTCCTGCAATCAGCAGAATCATGCCCAGAGCAATCATGGGCACCCCGGGAAACGCCGTCTCTACCTGAAACTTGGTGGACCCAGCCTCCGCGCCGATCAGCTTGAAGCTATCGTTCTGCATATCTCCGTTCTTGCTATCCAGAACCTGCACACCCACCAGAGCAATCCCGGTGAGAATCACCAGCACCCCCATCACAGCAGCGATATTCACATTAACCATTGTTCATCCCCTTCGAGTACAAATTATTCAGCACCCTGGATATAATGGTTTGCCTACTATTATTGATTGCACGATTCCATTATCCAATCCTGTCGCCAGATCCCATCGCCAAATACCATCGCATAAGCCGGGATAAAATCCCGCCTTAAACCCTTTCCGCCAAAAAGGTTTTACCTTGGCAGCATCTTCTCGCATGGAATGTTCAACAAGATCCTGATAGCCAATAGGGGAGAGATCGCCATCCGGGTGATGCGCGCCTGCCGGGAGCTTGGCATTTCGACAGTGGCCGTCTACTCTGAAGCGGACAAGAACGCCCTTTTCGCCAAATATGCAGACGAAGCAGTCTTCATCGGGCCGGCCCCCTCCCGCGAGAGTTACCTGCGTATCGACAATATAATCAAAGCAGCTCTTGATACCGGCGCGGAGGCCATCCACCCCGGCTACGGCTTCCTTTCTGAGAATACCAACTTCGCAGCCGCCTGCGTGGAAAACGGCATTGTCTTCATAGGCCCGCCATCTTCATCCATAGATGCCATGGGCTCGAAGATCACCGCCCGCCAGACCATGAAGGACGCAGGCGTTCCCATTGTTCCCGGAATCGAGGAGGGAATCAGCGATCCGGATGAGGCTGCGAATATCGCCGAGAACATCGGCTACCCCATTATCCTCAAGCCCGCGGCAGGCGGCGGAGGAATCGGCATGAAGATTGTGCAGAGTCGCGAGGAGCTCTTGCCGGCTTTGGCCTCCTCCCAGTCGGTAGCCCGGAGCGCTTTCGGCGATGACACAATCTATATCGAAAAGTATCTCCGAGAGCCCAGGCATATCGAATTTCAGGTCCTGGCCGACAATTATGGCAAGACCATCTACGTCTCAGACCGGGAGTGCTCCATCCAGCGCCGCCATCAGAAGCTGATTGAGGAATCACCTTCGCCCGTCATGACCGAAGAGCTGCGCGAGAGGATGGGCTCCATCGCTGTCAAGGCTGCCAAAGCCATCGGCTACTCCAGCGCCGGCACAGTGGAGTTCATGTATTCGCGAGGAGACTTCTACTTCCTGGAGATGAACACCCGCCTGCAAGTAGAGCATCCCATCACAGAGATGGTAACCGGCGTCGACCTGGCCAAAGAGCAGATCCTGGTGGCGGCAGGCTACCCACTGGGTTACGACCAGTCCGACATGAAGATCAGAGGCTGGGCGATAGAATGCCGCATAAATGCCGAGGACCCGCTAAACGATTTCTCCCCCAGTCCGGGAAAGATAAAGCGCTACCGCAGCCCTGGCGGCCCGGGAATAAGAGTAGACAGCGGAGTCTATACCGGCTACGTCATCCCGCCCTTTTACGATTCCCTCATCTCCAAACTGGTGGCCCACGGAAAAGACCGCAAAGAGGCCATCGCCAGAATGGAACGGGCCCTCTACGAGTACATCATCGTGGGAGTCAAGACCAATTTGATCTTCCACAAAGCAGTTCTCAGAAACAGCCGGTTCCGGAGCGGAGACATCAACACCCACTTCATCAAGGATGAGAACATCGTCGAGGCGGTCAAGGTTGTGGCCGAGGAGGATTACGAGAAGGGCAAGTCGCTGGCGTCCGCCCTGGGCGCAGACAACCGCCAGATCGCAGCCATATCCGCAGCTGTGGGGTCGTACCTCGCCAAAAACCATGCCGAGGAGAAGAACCGAAATTGGCAGCACTAGATCTCCTCTCATTTTTGGCCTCTGGTGAATGGGTATCAGGCGAAGAGATTGCCAGAAAACTGGGCGTCTCCCGGGCCGCAGTCTGCAAGCAGGTCAAGACCCTTCGCCAGAGAGGCTATGAGATCTCATCCTCCACCGGAAAGGGCTACCGTTTGGCCGGAAAGGCCGATCTGCTGGACACGGACTGTATCAGAAGCAGCCTGAATACCGCCTGGCTGGGAAGAGATCTGCAAGTCAGAAGGCAGGTCAGATCCACCAATGAGGTTGCCATATCGAAAGTATCATCTTCGCCCAATGGCTCAGTCGTCCTGGCCGAGATCCAGACCGCTGGCCGGGGCAGGCTCTCCCGACCATGGGCTTCGCCGCCCGGTGGAATCTGGATGAGCCTCATCCTGAAGCCGATGATGCCGCTCAGCCAGGTCTACAAGATCAATATGGCAGTGAGCGTGGCCCTCTGCCGGGTCCTATCCACCCAGTTCGGATTGGATGCAGGCATCAAGTGGCCCAACGACCTCTTGATAGGGCAGCTCAAGATCTGCGGCATACTCATGGAGGTGGGCGCTCAGGTGGACCGGCTGGACTATGCCGTGGTGGGAATAGGCTTGAACGCCAACAACGACATATCTCAGTTTCCCGCCGAATGGAGATCAACAACTCTCGCTTTACAGCTTGGCCATGAAATCGACCGGTGCGATCTTATCTCTCGAATTCTTCAGGAGATTGAAGTGGCATACGAAAGCATGGAATGCAAGGAGATCTTCGAAGAATGGCGCCGCCTTTCGGTCACACTGAACCAGCAGGTTCTCATCACCTCTGCGGCAGGCGACCGGATAGGTAGAGCTGTGGACCTGGCAGAGGACGGTGCCCTCATCCTGGAGATCGAAGGGAAGCGGGAAAGGGTCCTGGCCGGAGACTGCATCCATCTGCGAGATGCAGAAGCAACCGTACAAGCATCAAACGCATCCGCATCATCAACCATATCAGCAGCAGGGGCAAATGGAGAGAAAATATGAGGCCGAGAAAGGTGCGCGGCATCGCCAGAGATACGCTGCGATTCATCATGGAAGCATCCCGGTCCTCTCTGCCCGTGGAGTTCGCGGGGCTGCTTCAGGTCGATGAGGAGATTATCACCGAGGTTCTCATTCTGCCTGGCACGGAAAACTCCCGGATGAGCGCTCTGATCCGGCTTTACATGCTGCCCAACATGTCTGTGGCAGGATCGGTTCACAGCCATCCATCCGGGGACCTCAGGCCGTCTGAGCCGGACCTGCAATTCTTCTCCCGCACCGGAGACTTCAATATCATAGTCGGTCCGCCATTTGATGAGAAAAGCTTTGTTTGCTACGACCGCATGGGACGGCAGCGCGATCTGGCAATTCTGGATGTGGATTTTAAGGACGACGGCTTTGATGAGGATTTTGAAGACGAAATTGATGGTGAATACAAAGAGGACCGGCTTTGACCCTGGTAGTGGCCACGGGAACTTTTGACCTGCTTCATCCCGGCCACGTCCTCTATCTGGAGCGCTCGCGAGCTTTGGGCGACGAGCTGGTCGTCATTGTTGCCAGAGATGTGAATGTGCGCCACAAGCCCAAACCCATACTTCCTGAGCAGCAGAGGCTGAGGATGATCTCGTCGCTGAAGGTCGTGGACAGAGCGGTGCTGGGCGAGGTGGGGGACATCTTCCGCACAATAGAGCAGCTAGAGCCGAACATAATCACCCTCGGGTACGACCAGCATTTTGATGAGTCCACGCTGCAAAGAGAACTGCTCTGTCGTGGACTTAATCCCAGAATCGTGCGCATTGAGGATCATGAGCCCGGCCCTCTTTGCAGTTCCAGCCGGATTGTAAATAAGATCCTGGAGCGTTTTCGCGGGCGCAGAATCTGATCCAGAAGTGATGCAGTTAATGATGCCGTTAAGTACTTATACCGTACTCTCATCTTCGGGCCTGATGGCCAGAGTTGCAGTTGGAGGAACCTTCGATCCCATCCATGATGGGCATATCTCATTGCTGAGGCGTGCTTATGAGCTGGGAAAAGAAGGAGAGGTGGTAATCGGCCTGACCTCTGATGAGATGGCCAGAGAGAGCCGGGCCCGCTTTGTTAACGATTTTGAGGTGCGGGCGAACAATTTGCGGGCGGTTGTGAAGAGGTGTTTTGGCATTGAGCATGCCCTGATCACAAAGATCGACGATCAATGTGGCTCCTCAATCTATGAAGACTTTGATTTCATCGTCGTCTCTCCCGAGACCCTGCCCATGGCCGAGAAGATCAACAGGCTGAGATCCAGGAAGACCCTCAGGCCGCTACAGATATCAGTAATCGAATACAAGATGGCACAGGACCTCGTGCGCATCAGCTCCACCAGGATCTACGAAGGCAAGATCGACAAGCACGGCAAAGTTCTGATTGGCTAGGTTTTCTGTTGACGCGGGCCGGAGCCAGAGGAAATGCCGATAAATGGCTATCTCTCGACAGTCAGGTTTTTTTATCAAGATGCCTTTCAGGCTGCATAGTTGCGTTGCATTCGTTGCGTTGCATTAAGGGGTGTGATGAATTATGTCAAGTGCTGTGCCAGGTGCGGAAGACTATTTCAGGCCGAAAGCAGTTTGCGACCACTTCTTGAAGATAACGACATTAAAACACCCATCCCGCGATGAGGCTCATCCCGAGGATGGCAATGAGGATGAGGTGCGGGACTATGTGGCCGGGTACATCGATAAAATCAAAAATGTTGAGAAGCCCTTTTTTTACGACCAAAAAGCAACGGAAGCTGGCAGGCGAGTTATCGTTGCCCGCAGAAAAGGGTCGGGAGACTACTTTCAGGCCCCCTACGTCACCCTGCAAGCGCACATGGATATGGTATGCTTCCCAAAGAATGACATCTTTCCCCTGAATGTCTTCGACTACGATCTCAATGGGGAGAAATGGATAAAAGCCGGGGACCGGGAGAGCATCAATGATCCGAGGAAGGGGACCACACTCGGCGCGGATGACGGGATAGGCGTGGCAACTGCTCTCGCCCTCCTGGAGGACGAGACTCTGCAAGAGTATCCTCTGGAGTGCTTCTTTACCGTCCAGGAAGAAAATGATATGGGCGGAGCTGAGCATTTCGATAAGAGCCTGCTTTCAGGCAGGAAGTACATCAACCTCGATGCAGAGAATGTGACAACCATATTTTACGGATGCGCAGGCGGCTGCGATTTTTCGTTCTCGGGAAATATTGAGCGGTCGGAGATGGAGAAGGATTTCACAGTCCTGAAGATCTCTCTTTTCGGCCTTCGCGGGGGACACTCTGGAGTTGATATCAATAAGGGTCGGCTCAACGCCATCAAAGGCCTGGCGGAGATTCTCTTCAACCTCGATGAGCGGACTTCTTGCCGGGATGATGGAGGAGCATCAAGCGTCGATCTTCGCCTCATTTCCATGCAGAGGGACGAACAGGCAAAGATGAACTCCATTCCCAGCAGCGCGAGTGCGGTCATTGCCATTCCCAGGGCCAGGAAAGAGAGCTTTGAGAACTGGCTGGCATCTCGTTGTGATGCATTCAAAGCTCTCTATCAGCCTGAGGAGGACAAATTCGGCTGGCAGGTCTGCTGGCAGGGGGCGACAGTGGCGAAGCCTATGAGCCTGGCATCTACTGATGCTCTTCTTTGCCAACTCTACCGGATACCCCACGGCGTCATCCGGATGATACCGGAAAACGTCCGGCTGGTAGAGACATCGAGCAACCTCGCCAATATTGAGATAAAAAATGACACAGCAGTCATCAGGGGATCAAACCGCAGCTCCAATGATGCACACATGAAGGCTCTAAAGGATATTCAGGAAAACATTGGCGCCTGCTTCAATTATGCGGTAGCGTTTACCGATGGCTATCCCGCCTGGCAGCCGAACGAGAGCTCCCTGCTTCTGGCAATGGCAAAAGAGGTTTACGGGAGCAAATATCCAGGGTATGACGCCACTGTGATTCATGCCGGCCTGGAATGCAGCCAGGTCGTGGATAAATACGGACAAGATATAGACTGCATCTCCATCGGTCCAACCATTGTTGATCCCCATTCTGGCGGCGAGCGGCTAAAAGCCTCGACCGTTGAGCAGTTCTATGATGCCGTTACGGAAATTCTTCACAGGGTCTTCCGGAAGGAGTAGCATGAAATGACTGAGGAGAATAATCGCCCTCAGTTCATTTTTTCCGGGGTGAACAATCTTCACTGGGGCCGGCGGCTACTATTATTTTAGTTCTAACCTTAACTCCGCACTTTAGGGGAAAAATTCAGTCCCATTTTCGCATCGAGTAATTCTAATTTTTTTGGCATTCCAGAAATCAGATTGCATTCATTCAATTCAACCAAATAGACTTTGCTCAACTCCAATAAAATGTCTTTTGGGGAATGCTTATCCAGAATGTCTGCTTTCTTTAGTGTTTGTTCGATTCTTGTTGCCCTGGCGCGTTCCCTGGATTTGGATCGTGGTGAGTTGGAGGCTTTGAGCCTGGATGGACCTCTATCCGCATGCAATCTTCCTCACCGACGACTCAGCAGCCCGTCTTGCTGCTGAGCAGAGATGCTTGCAAGCCCACAGTACAATTGGTTTGCTGATTCGCAGCGTTCGCAAGGATCGCCGAACGGAAAACGATATTATTTCGCTGTTGAGGAACATCCCCAACCGATCCTGCCTCTATGCTTCAGCTTTCTTCATCCCCCACAGCAACCCCACCGCCGCCAGCGCCGCTGCTCCCGCCCCGAAGAGAAATGTCGCCTCTGCTCCCCACCAGGACCAGAGGGCTCCCGCAACAAGGCTTGACACAATGACCGCAACTCCCGTAACGCCATAATAGATTCCCAGAGAGCTGCCGCGCAGCCCCGCCGGGCTGAGGTCGGATACAAACGCCCTTTCTGATCCGTCGACCAGGGCATAGACCAGCCCGTAGAGGGCAAAGAGCGCTATCAGCCCCGAAAGCGAGGTGACAGATGCAAATCCCAGGGCTGTGAGGGCGAAGATGGCATATCCCAGGGACAGGACCTTTCTCCTTCCTATCCGGTCCGACCAGATTCCCACCGGCATGGCCATGACGGCATAAACAAGGTTAAAGAGCGCATAGAGCAGGAGGGGCGCAGCCACCGCCTCAGATCCGGAGAAGAGCGCCTGGGCACGCAGGACGAAGAACATGTAGCTGAAGTTTCCCAGAGCAAAGAGGCTGGCAATGACGAGAAAGCGACGCAGATCCGGGGAGAGGTCAGACAGCTTCAGCCTTATGTCGCAGCTTGGCGCTGAAAAGCTCTCCTTGACGCGGTGAAATGGAAGCAGGGCCACGACAGAGAGCACTCCCGCCACCAGGAAGATGGCGCTGTAGCTCATCCCATCCTGCCAGAGAAGATAAGCCATAACCGATCCGATGACCGCCCCCGTGGAATCCATAGCCCTGTGAAGGCCAAAGCCCCTACCGCGCGTTTTCTCCGGGGTAGACTCGGAGATCATGGCGTCTCTTGGAGCGGAGCGCACTCCTTTGCCGCTTCTCTCCAGGACCTTGAGCAGGAAGACCTGCAGCCAGCTGCTGGCCGCCGGGAGGAGTATCTTACCTGCCGCCGATAGTGCGTAGCCTGCAACCACAAGCGGCTTTCTTCTTCCCAGGCGATCGGAAACATATCCCGCCAGGACCTTGAGAATGCTGGGCAGCCCATCGCTCACCCCTCCGATGAGGCCCACTGCCATCCCACCTCCGCCCAGGGAAGAGATAAAGAGCGGCAGGATTGGCTGAATGATCTCGCTGCTGATGTCGTTTAGCAGGCTTACGAATCCCAACAATAGTATATTCTTGCTGGTTTTTGGACCGGACACGATAGGTCAGTCGCTACAAACGGATTTTCCGGGCAATGCTGCCAGCAGGCTCGCCGCCTCGTCAGGCGTCAGCTCCTCAGGCCTTTTCTCCAGAAGGACGCAGTCCAGCTCAGAGAGAGCCCGGCGGCCCGCGCCCAGCGCTGCGAGGCCTTTCTTTACCTTCTTGCGCCGGTTGTTAAAGAGCCCTTCCGCGAGCCGGATCAAGGCCAAAGACTCGACTTCGTCAACCACGGGCCGATCCGGTCTGGGACGGAGCCGCACCACAGCAGAATCAACCTGGGGCACAGGCCGGAAGGCCATCCTGGAGACCTTCTCAAGGATTTCAACCTGGCAGAAGAAGCCCACCGTCATGGCAAGACGGCCATACTCATCGCTTCCCGCTTTTGCATTCAGCCGCCTGGCAAACTCCCACTGGTACATCAGGACTGCCACATCAAAAGGCCTGGTGAGCAACCGATAGGTTACCTTGGAAGAGATCTGATAGGGAAGGTTAGAGACGATCTTATTGTAGCAAGGAAGCTCTACCTTCAATGCATCTGC